>Ga0307507_10002348_pt1 | contig 40106 bp, 47 predicted proteins | sample 7_EM_MG_FD_207223 | JGI IMG/M metagenome (GOLD analysis project Ga0307507, IMG submission 207223) | Populus trichocarpa ectomycorrhiza microbial communities from riparian zone in the Pacific Northwest, United States - 7_EM | ecosystem: Host-associated > Plants > Roots > Unclassified | place...
CCCTTTTTTTTTTCATGACTTGGACTACCTCTTGTGTCTATGATATGCCTACTATAATCCGATATGCATTGATCCATACTCTCAAACCTCATCACGACACGGAAAACCCGGGAAATTCAATTAAGAGAAGGCGATATCCGGTTTTTACCGTTTTATACCAAACCGACTATATAGCCCCCGCCCTTCCGAAAAGATCAAGAACCCCCCTTTTATTGAAGAAAAGCAAGAGAGATAGAGAGGGAAAAAAGAGACAAGATACATGAAAACATCAATTACATAGCCCTGCTCATGACCCCCCAGGCTCTAATCAGATTATCCGTGTATCCGGCAAACAGTGTCTGTCCGTCAGCGCTCCAAGCCAACGAGACACACTCAGGTTCACGGCTCTTCTTGCCAACAGCAATGAATTCAGGCCTAAGCTCATCAACCTTGCTCTTCTTCTCGAGGTCAAAGATGATGATAGATGAGGCGGTGGCAGCACAAAGCCAGTACCTATTCGGCGAGAAGACAAGAGCGTGGATCTCATTGCCAGCATTAAGGCTATAAAGATGCTTGGACTCGTTGAGATCCCAGAGCATGGTGGTGCCGTCCTTGCCACCAGAAGCACAGAGTGAACCGTCAGGGGAGATAGTGACAGTGTTGATATATCCAGTGTGTCCGGTATGGTCGGTTTGAATTCGGCAAGACGCGAGCTCCCAGACCTGTTTATGCCGTTAGTCGCCTGTCTGAAGATCAAGGTTGGGAAAGCCACAGGCAGGAAGGATATCATGGGAAAGAGTGCCATCAGTGCGTTGGTGATTGTTTGTCTCATAGACTTTGGTAAAAAGTCTCTGAAGTAGCAAATACTTTAGGTGCATAGCATCCTTTGGCACTCCTTCCCTCTTCGCCTTCCCAAAACAAAATTGCGGAACCCACCTTAACCAATTTATCCCATCCAGCAGAGACAATCACGGGATTCTGAGGGTTTGGCGAGAAACGGACGCAGGAAACCCAGTCGGTATGTCCCTTGTCAGTGATGGTGAACTTGCAGTCACCAAGGGTGTTCCAGAGCTTAATAGTACGGTCCCTAGACCCAGACACGATCTGACGGTTATCGGCGGAAAAAGAAACACTCAAGACGTCGTTGTCGTGGCCAACAAAGCGACGGGTGGTCAGACCGGTGGAGAGTTCCCACAGACGGAGGGTCCTGTCCCACGAGGCAGAGAGAGCATATGCGCCGTCGGAAGAGATGACCTTTATCAAGAGTCAGTAAGAGAGAACAATCTGCAGCTCCAATAGATGTCAATCATACACAATCAGAAACAATGTGAGAGTGACCCTTGAGGCTTCTCTTAGGAGTACCGTAGTTGATATCATCGCGAGTACTAAACCGAATTGTTAGTTTTTTGTGCCCCCCCATTTCCTCCTGCTAAATTTCAAGAAACACAGCAGCGCTTACAGATTCCAGATGATCAATGTCTTATCACGCGAAGCAGACAAGAGCATGTTGGGGTTCTCGAGGGAAGTAGCAAGGGCCTATGATACAAAAACAAGTCAATACTCCCACAATTTCCCGTAGCCAATTCAATATATCAAGTCTGTCGAAGATCATATACCGTGACCCAGTTGCTATGCCCTGCACAATGCGAAATTCCAATCAGTTCCAATTCTAGCTCATCACATTCCCTCCCACCCAATGCAATCCTCCAGCGAAAAGAAGAGAGAGCTTTCATACCTTCAAGGGTTCCACGCAAGATCATCTGTTCAGCTAATTATTCCCACCCATCCAGCATTAGCCAAAAGATCCTCCCCACACCAAAAAAAAAAAAAAAAAGAAACAAGCGCTCGAAGTTTCTCTCCGGGGGAAAAAGTAGCAGCATACTCATTTTGCGTGATTAAGCCTTCTCGACGTGGTCTGAGTTTTTAGTACCGAAGGAAAGCGGTCGTTAACGTCGTTGAATTGTTTTTTGCCTCTGTGGGGTGGGAGGGGTGGGCAGTTTGACTTCCAGGTGGTGGATTGATTTCTGTGCGAGGCGCCAAGACTGCTCTTAGGCGCTACACTTTCCTGGGAGTTCAAGGGTTTCTCGTAGTGTGCGGAATTTTGGCGTGACTGTTTAGGGCGAGGGCTGGCCCTGCTTATCTGACGAATTAGTGAACTCATGAAATGTCACTCGAGGGGCGATTGGTTGATGGTTTCTCGTGTGGCCATCTCTTCCTTTTAGAGCAGAAGTGCCACCACTTAAAAGCCAGAGCCCACGATCAAGCCTGTCCCTCTCGTAGGAACAGTTAGCTCAAACTTTCGAGGCTTTATTTGTGAACCTGCTAGCACCCTTCTTACATATAGCCACTCGTTTAGCACCCTCAGGAACTCAACCGGAAGGTTAGTTTAAAACCCCTCTTCACCTTCGGGCTCACTTTGGCTGTAGGGTCATAGGTGGTCACTCGATATCTGGACTGGTTGCATCAAGTAAAACTAGGGAGGACGGGGCCTTATGATTGTTATCAGGCTATCGTGATTGAGATGGAGACAAGCAAGTAGTACGGTAGTCATAATTAATATATTAATTCCCATAAACACATAAGTGCAGGAAGTGCTGCTAAGGAAATCGCCCGGGCATCTAACCTGCGTTACAGTAAAAAGTAGTTAAAAACCCAAAACTAAAGAAGGAATCAACCAGTCTAATTTTCCCATTCTCAAAAACGCCCTCTAGGACCAAAACCCCCCACGAGTATTCTTTTTTTTTTGTAGTTATTTTTTTCATCCATCTCTCAAGCGGATCTGCTCCACGGCAGCTCCCTTTCGAACTCACTCACTCCATCGCTGGGACAATACGTCAACAACTCCCTCAGCTCCGGACAACTGACACTATACCCGCCATCCCATCTCCTTCCCGGATTTCGCCCCTGTCGCTTCCTCCGTAATTCCCCCTCACTCTTGCACCCGTACAAATCCTCGTTCCAGACTTGGCGGGTCCTCGCTTCCCCGTTGAGGACCACATCGCCAACGCCTTCTTCGGGGTCGATCCCGATGAATTCAAAGTTGACTTCTGGGTAGGATATTGCGCGGAGGTGGCTGTGCAGGAAGCGGGGCTCTTTGAAGGCGTGGGAGATTAGAGTTATTGAGGATGGGTAGGTATTCGTTAGTTCGTGGAAGCGGGCGATGGAGAATACGAGGTTTTGGTAGGAGTCACGGGCGTGGATTTCTGTTGTTGTCCTAGGGAGGAGGGCGGGGGTGAGGAGATGTAAGGTGTGAGCTAGGCGCTATTTGAGCGTTAGCTATTGTGGGCGCACACTTAGGGAATTGAGTTGGCGGAATGGTAGGTGGATTACGTAGTAGCTTTCAGCTTCGCTGAGAGGCCCTGCAGCGCTCTTTGTTTCACCCCTAAGGATTTATTAGCAGTGGTACGAGTAGATGATAGAGGGGGGGAGGAGACCCACCCAGAGAACACTAGCAAACTCTCTGCATCCTGCGATAGAGCTTCAACTCCAGCTTTAATATGCCGCACATAGGTGTCGACCTCGCCCCTCTGAAAATCTTCGATCATCCTTATCACACCTCCTCAGGTCAGCCCATTCACCCCCACCACCTCATCTAGTAAATTCTCGCAGTTTAATAAGGCCCTACTCACCATTCGGTCTCATTCTTCCCATCGATTCCCCCAACCCAGATGGCATGACAAGTGACAATAACCAGCCTCTTCACCCCCAGAATTTCCCTCCCAAGATTCTCCACCCCCCACCCGAGATTTCCTGATTCCTCCGTTTCGGCATATCCCTCGATCTGCTGACTTCGCCCATCGTCTCGGTAGAATACTAGTAGAAAGCGCACTAACTCAATGAATAGCACAACTCCTATTATCCAACCTTTCTTATAACGAGCCCATAATCGCCATAGTGCGCTTCGACGCGTCCGGCGGGTGGGGCTCTCGTTATATTGGGGTAGCCGAATGGAAACTACCATCACGGTAATGACTGTCGTTATTGTTCTAAGGAGCGAATTTCGTTAGGGGAGGTAGCTGAAGGTATCATAGATTCACAGGACCAAAAAAAAGGGCGAGCTGGGGAGCTATCTGCAGGTCTTGGCCAAAAAGGAGAAGCATGTTTAGCTCAGCAGCAGGCCAAGCTTTCACCCTGGCGGTACATACGTGGGCCAAGTAAATAGGTAACGTGGGGCTCCTTCGATCTCAGAGAGCAGCGAGACCGAAACCCCCCCGACTGCTAGCTACTGCAGGCTATCACTTCGAGATGAGGGATGGTCACAGATTCGAATGATTTAAGCATTTGCAAAATAGTAAGCACACAGTTATCTCTCCAAATATCTCAGCATATTTACATAATAAAACCCAGACACCAAATAAAGAATACCAACACCATCTCAAGGCGTAAATCAGCACTCCAACCACCCAAACCTCTAATGATGCTAATGCAAAGCGGCGCCTTAGAAGGAAAAGAAACGATTAATGTGAATACAGAGAGTATTCGGTGGAAAAGACGAAAGGAAAAGAAGAATGAAAAAGAAGAAAGAAAAAAAGAGAGCTAATATGTAGGTCGCCAATAACAGTATGGGAAGAAGAAGCATAGTGTGGGGAGGAAGAGAGTATGAACAAGGGGGCATTGAGAAATAGGTAAAAGCGGAAATGTGTGTGTGTGTGTTTCGGGTGGAACAAAGGAAACAGCACCTTTCTCAGCGTCATGAGCTTCCAGAATCCAGATAAATAAGCCTTATTGACAAAGTAAACAGTCCACCACCCCACCATCACCATCTATCGTCCGTGTCCGAAGCAATTCGAGAGAGAAAAATTGAAACCAATGTAAAGATGCAGTCACACTACCAGAGGCCAAAAGGGAGAAAGGAAGAAGAGAAAAATACACAAGGAGAACAATGATGATATGGCCCAAAAACAAAGGGGCGAAAACATGACAAAAGTAACAAGCAATCTATAGGTCTTCCAACGCCCCACTTGCCATTCCTCAAATGAAAACTGCGTTCCGGTACGTAATTCGTGGGTGGTGTACTTGTGCCCTCCAGTCCTATTGGTTATGACGACTTCTCTTGCTGTTCATCTGCATCTTTTCAAGCTCAGCCATCTCGAAGAAGTCAAAGTCGCCTATAGATCCGAATCGTCTCTTGGTGCCTTGGCTCTTGTTCATGGCTGTGGTGGACGGACTCCTAGACACTCCTCGGAAACCAGGGATAGGCCCAGAGTTAGCCGAGATTCCATGGAATATTGGCTTCTGGGCGGCAAGATTTGGCGAAGTCGGCGGAGAATACAAGTCCACATCAGTCGAACGGTGTTCACTGATACCAAGCACGGGAGGTGGTGGAATATGGCGAGGAAGGTCTAGACTCGATCGGAAAGAAAAACCTGGGTTTAGTTGACGGGAGTGAGTAGGTGAGGATCTCCGGGAAAGTGGATTGAACGGTTGTTGCTGGGTGTGAGCGGTAGGGACCTGGGGAGGAGGGAGAGGGGGAACCGTGGAAGGGACGGCTTGAAGCTGATGGTCCGACAAAGGGGAGGCCACACTAGGCGTCTCGGCCCGCTCAGCCCGCTCGGCGTCGATGTTGATGGGTGTTGTTATCTCATCGCTGTCCATAGCCTCCTCCATACCGGCGTCCTCCCTTTTATGCTTCGGCTTCCATCCTGTTCCTGGAGCTAGCTTCCTCCGCTTTCCTAGAGCCCATTGCCGTAACATTGCTAATGTCTTTTGGTCCCCGCGACTCTCGATCCTATCGATGAAAACAAGGAAGTCTTCTAGACAATCTTGGTAGCCTTCAACCCTTCCATCGCGACGTGAACGTTGTGCTTCGTTGGCAGCGGCTTTGTAGAGGTTGGTGACGGATAGAGCCGTTTGTTTAAAGGCCTGTAGCAGCAGAGTTGAGGATGGTCCAGGCTCTGGGTCTGGAGGATCTTCGGGGGAGTGGTTCTCATTGGGGAGATTCGAGGAAAGCGATGTCATATCCATATCCATTCGTTCCATTTGTACTCTATTGCAAAAGCCGTGCTAGTCTCCAGGCAAGTTCGGGCGACGCACGTAGTTTTCTCGGGGGGCGAAATATAAGGCGACTGAAAAAGCCTAAACGTTGTTTATCTTTGGAATGAAAGCTTTAGTGAAATGCAAAACAGTTTACCAATATTGAAAGATTAGGTCAGTGTTGCGGAAAGGAGGAGCGAAGAAGGCAGGGAGGGGGGGTTGGATTCCTCTTTTTTTCTTTCTTCTTTTTTTCTTCTTTTCTTCTTTCTATTCTCCTTTCTGTGCAAGATGATGACGAAAGGTGTAGAAGCGAAAGGTACGAGTAGGCAAAAATACACAGCAGAGCAGTTCAACTTACATTAGTGGTGGTGGTGGTGGTTGTGGTGGTAGTGGTGATGTAGAGCGTATGGACAACGAGATGTGAGAGAAACGAGGGGAGGAGAGCGCTGGCAAGCCGATAGACCAGGTGGCCAAGGATCGTCAAGATAGAGAGAATGACAGTCGTTGGTGGGTGGAGTTGTAGTTGGAGGGGTGGGTAAAAGATTGGCCTACAAGCCCGGGGGGGTCAGGAAGCGGAGAGAAATGTCGGCTTAGGTCGAGGCTTGTAAGTTAAGTTACCCCGTTAGTGTGTACCACGATAGGTTAAATACAAATGAACGGAATGCTCTTTGTGAAAAAGAGACCAAATGGTGTGAAGGGTGTTCTAGCTAAACCCAACTTGAAACTGTTATTGTGATGTGATACATCGACCAGGCGTTTAGGTTGTTAAAATAAGTTTAACCGTCTAAATTCTTGAGATCGCGGCTTCTAAAGACTATTAGGGGTTAAGGGTTCCTATTTCCTATGGAAGTGAATAAGGTTAGGTAAGCTGAGGGATGAGATATTCTCATGTTAACTGGCTGAGAGCCGCGGATTGTGATTAGGATAGGTAAGTTACGATAGACAAGAGGGTTATCAACCATATATGGAATGGAAAGGTTACTCGTGGCAATATGTTCGTATTTATTGGTTTAGCTTTATCTGCCTGCTCGATGACGGAGAGCCTGATTGAATCACAAGAGATGTTTTCGTGCAAGACAGGGATTACCTTATAGGTTAACATAACCGCTCACTTAACTTTCCAGTGCTATTATAGTATGATACAAGCACAAGTACTCGTATAGTACTGTACGGTACTAGTACCGGCACGGTTGCTTGCACGGGTAGCAGGAGGGGATTCTGGAGAAATTAAATGATATCCTAATTATGATATCAGCAGCCAGCAAAGTATGATAATATCGAGTTCCATAATAATATTATTATGATGATGACACTCTCCTTGGTTGAGGGAGCTGAGTAAGCGTGATAACGCCCTTCTTGGCGGACGTTCGCGTTGGAAAAGGAATCCAGGAATCTTCTTCGGAGACGCGCCCGTGCACTGATCTGTAGGGCAGGTACAGTACTTTACGGGTACTGTATTGAACTTTCTTCTTCCCCCGTCTTACCTTCACAACAACACAGCATCTCCCCATTCCCAATCTCTTCTTCAAACCAACAACAACACCTTCTCTATAATACCCCACCATACAACCCCACCTCATCGCTTCAGAGAAAAAAGAAAGCTATTCATTCCGCTTCCACTATCTTAACCCGTGACTTCTATTAAAGTGAGGATGGTCAAGGCTCGGAAGAGTAGAGTCGTCTCCGACTCCGAGATGGTAGACGAGATTGCGGCGAAAACCATAAAGCATAATAAATATGAGACAGATGACAACGCTGATATTTCCATGAACGTATGTAGTCTATTTTCCAGCTTACGGGTCCTTGGGCACTGTGAGTGTCTGAGAACAGGAGTAGGAGTACTAACAAGCGCGACTCCATGATTTTAGGATGCGGATAATGTACGTGCTGTCAACAAACTAACACATACACTCCCGATACTTACGGTATTGGATTTTTAGGGAAACGATGGCGGCGACGAAGACGATGAGGGCCAGCCGGACAAAGATGGCAGTGATGATGACGACACTTCAGTCGAAGGCCCAGCTGATGGCCGTCGGCGTAGAACGGCCGCAACGAACAAACAGAAGAGGGCATTTGGGCGGAAGAACGATACCCTCAATAAAACAAAGGTATTTTCAGTCAGCCAATTGCCGTTTAAGAGTGGTTGGACGCGCAAAATGGAATTTGTTTTGCCCCGGGCTCTGACACTCCCGGATTCTCCTAGGAAAACGATTCTATGAAAAGAATTAGATATTTGCTTGGGCTTACGGGTGGGTCTCCTAATTTGTCTACTGCTCTGAACGTGAGCACAACTGACAATTGTTCCCAGATTTATTTCGGCATTTCATGAGCAACAACCCAGACTACCAGAGAGTGAAGGCCGAAGAGGAGGAAAAATCAAGGCAATTGGCGAAGAATAGGAAAGGTTCTACGGATAATAGACGTCGTCGGACCGAGAAGGAAGAGGATGAAGAGCTTCTTCAGGATGAGATTGTAGATGGCGGCACGACCGCGATCTTTACAGAATCGCCCAAATTCATTAAGGGAGGACAAATGAGAGATTACCAGATTGCGGGTTTGAACTGGCTGATTTCTCTGCACGAGAACGGTATATCTGGTATCTTGGCTGATGAAATGGGCCTGGGAAAAACGTTGCAAACGATTTCTGTACGCTCTCCCATGGATGTTTCGTTCAGCGCAATAAATACTGACACGGATAGTTTCTCGGTTATCTTCGATATGTCGCCGGAATAAAAGGACCCCATTTGATTACAGTCCCGAAATCTACCCTAGATAACTGGAAACGGGAATTTGAGAAATGGACACCAGATGTCAAGGTTATCGTCCTGCAAGGAACAAAAGAGGAGCGTCAGAAGCTTATACAGGAACGTGTATTAACGGACGACTTCGATTGTTTGATAACAAGTTACGAGATGATTCTTCGAGAAAAAACACACTTGAAAAAGTTTGCTTGGGAGTATATCATTGTTGACGAGGTAAGCCATTTGCGCCGCCCTCAGGGGCATGTTGGGTCTAACTGAGAGATACAGGCACACCGGATCAAGAATGAAGAGTCTGCTCTGGCGCAAATCATCCGTTTGTTCAATTCACGTAATAGACTCCTTATCACCGGTACTCCTCTGCAGAATAATCTCCACGAGCTCTGGGCGCTACTTAATTTCCTTCTGCCTGATGTGTTCGGCGACTCTGCTGCTTTCGATGAGTGGTTCGAAAATCAGGGTGGCGATCAGGATGTAGTTGTCCAGCAACTACACAAAGTTTTACGACCTTTCCTACTCCGCAGAGTCAAGAGTGACGTAGAAAAGAGTCTATTGCCCAAGAAAGGTATGCCAGTATTCCATCTCATCTGTGGGACAAATGCTTACCATTCTTAGAGGTCAACGTCTACATCGGGATGTCAGATATGCAGATTAGATGGTACCAAAAAATTCTCGAGAAAGACATCGATGCCGTGAACGGTGCTGGAGGCAAGCGCGAATCTAAAACTCGTCTTTTAAATATCGTGATGCAACTGCGCAAATGTTGCAACCATCCCTATCTTTTCGAAGGCGCTGAGCCTGGCCCTCCATACACCACTGATGAGCACATTATCGACAATTCTGGCAAGATGGTTATGCTCGACAAACTCCTAAAACGCATGAGAGCCCAAAATTCAAGAGTTCTCATTTTCTCCCAAATGTCACGCCAGTTGGATATCTTGGAGGATTATTGTGTTTTCAGAGATTACCAGTACTGCCGCATTGATGGATCCACTGCCCATGAGGATCGCATCACGGCAATCGATGAGTACAATAAACCTGGCAGCGAGAAGTTTATCTTCTTACTTACTACAAGAGCTGGTGGTTTAGGTATCAACTTGACCACGGCGGACATTGTCGTTCTTTACGACTCTGACTGGAATCCCCAGGCGGATCTTCAGGCCATGGACCGTGCCCATCGTATCGGCCAAACTAAACAGGTGATGGTTTTCAGATTTGTGACTGAAAATGCTATCGAGGAAAAGGTGCTCGAGCGTGCAGCCCAAAAGCTGAGACTTGACCAATTGGTTATTCAGCAGGGCCGTTCCCAGCAGCAGGCGAAAGCCGCAGCCAATAAGGATGAACTCCTATCAATGATTCAGCACGGGGCAGACCTTGTCTTCAAGGGTGGTAAAGAGAAGGAGGCTAATATCTCGCAAAACATGACTGAGGATGATATTGACGCCATCTTGAAGCGTGGCGAGGAGAGGACGGCTGAGCTTAATGCCCGATACGCTAAGCTTGGCTTGGATGACTTGCAAAAGTTTACTTCCGATTCCGCGTATGAATGGAACGGGGAGAATTTCGCAGCCATCAAGAAACCAAGTATTGGTGCCAATTGGATTAATCCAGCGAAACGTGAACGTAAGGAACAGAGCTATGGTATCGACAATTACTACCGCACGGTTTTAACCTCAGGAAACAAGGCGGCCGATACAAAACCGAAAGCGCCTCGGGCACCCAAGCAGGTCAATGTCCTCGAGCACCAGTTTTACCCACCCAGGTTGGTTGAACTTCAGGATCGCGAAACTGCGTATTTCAGGGCAAGTAACATACGACTCGGAACCTATTCAATAAGCTGATCTGCTAACACGCTGCGTAGAAACAACAAGGTTATAAAGTACCCCTTCCTGACGGCGAGGCCGACGACCTAGAAGAACGCCAGGCGATCCGGGACCAAGAGCAAGAAGGAATAGACAATGCAGCACCTCTTACAGAGGAGGAACAAGCAGAGAAGGCTCATCTTGCAGAACAAGGGTTCAGCAACTGGTCACGCAAGGACTTTGGCACCTTTGTAACACTTTCGGCCAAATATGGTCGCAAGAATTTTGCGATGATTGCGCAAGAAATGGAAACCAAGGACGAGAAGGATGTCCGCAAATATGCTAAGGCTTTCTGGGAGAGGTACAAGGAAATGCCAAACTGGGAAAAATTTATCAATACCATCGAGACAGGCGAGGAGAAGTCTGCTAAAATCTCTCAACAAAAGAAGATGCTTCGTAAGAAGATTGAGATGTACCGCGTTCCCCTCCAACAGCTAAAATTGAGCTATTCCGTCTCTACCACCAACAAAAAGGTGTACACTGAGGAGGAGGATCGTTTCTTGCTTGTCCAGCTGGATAAGTTTGGGTTAGACGCGGAAAATCTTCATGAAAAAATTCGTGACGAGATCCGTGAGAGTCCAACATTCAGATTTGACTGGTTCTTCCTTTCCCGCACCAGTCTGGAGATTTCCAGAAGATGCACCACTCTTATCTCCACTGTAGCTAGGGAATTCGAGGAGAATGGAACCAGTGTGGCTACCACTAAGGCAACAGTAGCTAAGAAGAGCAGGGACAGAGAAGAGGAGGAGGAAGAAGAGGGGCCCCCCGCCAAAAAAGGCAAAGCAAACTCTGGCACCGCCAAAGAGACCAACGGGAAGACTGCCAAACAACCTCCAAAGGTACATACATATACCCTTCCAGATCCAAATTGATGCTGTCATTATTGGGATTGGGCTAACAGAAAAGCAGAATAAGCAAGTAGAACAAGCCAAGAAAGGCGGCGACAGTAAAGCCACCTCAAACGCGACTTCCAGAGCTTCTAGCGTTGACTCGAAAGCGTCCGCGGCGACAAGTGTCTCCAAGAGCAAGTCCCGCTCGAAGAAGAGATAATAAATCTTCTCTCGACCATACCAGTAGTAATAGTCTTAAAGCCCCTCCCTATTTCTATCATACCTCTTATAGATTCAAAAAAAGTAAGGTTGCTTTATCATTCTTTTCCGTCGATCCACTTATCCACCTGCCCATCACCCATATTGGGCTTTCACTTCCTTCTTTTTTCTTCCCTAGGGCATCCGGCGGCTAGTGTGATAGTGGCGGAGGATGGGGAAGGCCCCAGTATGGGGGAAATTCAGCGAGAGGCAGGAAGCAAGGGAGGGAGGAAGGGTACGGCGGGCATTTTCATTTCCTTTCAGTTTCCCATCCATGATACTCGTTCTCTGTTCCATAGCTTGGCCGACTGCCGCCACCTTCACTCTTCCTCCTGGTCTTGCTCTCACTGTTATTGCCATAAAATGCTTGCTTGTTTACTTTTGCATACTCTTTAGTATTTTCTTTGTTTTGGAGGGGGGATGTGGGATACCATACATACATATACATACCTTAAGTGAATAGGTTAGTTGGCTAGCCAGGTAATGAGATGGGGAAGACCATAGTATCGTATCGTATGGTGCCGGTACTGATAGTTAGTTGATTGGGTTCGTTGGCCGGCTGGTCGATCAAATAGATATTTGGGAAGCAATCAGCGCAGTGAACTTCTACTACGGAAAGAAAAGAAAATGTTTTGAATGCCATAATGTTAGCATCTATCATTAACATCTGTAATATCATACTCGGAATCATACCCCTGTAAATTACCAGTTCAAAATGTATAATAAGGAAAGACGAGTGCTAGTTAGTTAGGCTTAGGCCCTAAAGGAATCAGGCTGGCAGGAAGTGTGGAGGTGCCAATCGCTTTAAAACCTTTGCTCCTCAAAAAGAGGCAAAACCTAAAATCAGATGAGTATGAGTACCGGTATGCGTACAGTATGCGTAAACTCTGGAGGTTATGATAGGGACGTCAAACGAACTAGGAGATGGCTGAGATCTTTGGGAGTAGTGGTACCGTACTCGGGTATGCCCATAAAAATCTGAAAATAAGGGTGGCAAAAACAGGGATAAGGAGGATTGGGAGATAAAGTTGTCTGGAAAGAATCATAGTACTGCCAGACATGTTGAAAAGCATGTATGTCTCATCAAGTGACAAGATATGATTAGAGAAAGTTTACCTTCTTTTTCCAACATTCTAGCTATCCTTATTCATGCTCCCAGTCTCATATAAATGTATACTTAAAGGCTTTTTGAATTTCCTAATATCATACGAGTATGATACCTTAGCTCATAAGCTAAACAGTATCATAATACAAATCAAATAAATAAATAAAAAAGCGGATCAAGATAGTGGTAGGAGAAGAAATATATAGGCAATTACTGAGGAGATATAGATAGGAATATAATAGGAATAAGGATAATAAAAGTGATAACTATAATGATAATACTTATACAATAATAATAGTTTAGAAATAAAAAAGGGGAAATTCGAATCTGTGTATGGCCATGATTGGCCACCAAAAGTGTGAAAATACAGTTTAGACATCAAGGTTATAAGATTTTGAATATCTTGTGGAGGGATATTCTGTGATTCCTGAAGGGTCATAGTATGAGGATTAGGAACAGTCATTGGATGAGAACTAAGATTAAGATATGGCACTTGAAAAAGGCATCAGATACCCTTAATGTAGCTCATTTCTAAAAAGCTTGATATCCAAGGAAAAAGATAACCAACTAGTACATTTTGATATAGTCGTACTTGGGCTCAAATCAAAGATTCAGAAGCAGTAAGTTAACCTTGATATTTATGTTGCAACGACGCATCTCGTTTGTTGCCGCATCTTCCGAATCTTCAATTTACGCCCGAATATTTCACAGCCTCCCAGGCCACCCGCCGGACAGATGCCGATTGGCAGGTTTTGTATCAGGAAACTGGCGGTGATCGGTAGAGTTTCCATTAGTTAATCCAATCAAACCAAGAAAAAACCCATTTGAAAGTTTCTTATTTAGGTTTAGCTGTCTGGTGTCCAGGGTGGAGGTCGTCTATAATAATATAGTAACCGATATAAGACTACCCGAGTACCGGTAATTATGTAAGAGTGCTTAATATAGTATAGTACCTTTAGTTTTGACCGGTATTATCCCTTGAACCGCTGAGACTTTCCAGCCCAGATTAAAATCTGGAATACTAAGCCTATTATAGTAATCGTGACCACATGTACTGCAGACGCCCAACATTATGTCATTTCTATCATACCTATGCTGAACAGTATGCATTTTGCGGCGTTCTGAGCACTGCTCTAATCCTAAGCTCTAGGGTTGTTCTTATCCTGATTACTGTAATAGGCTAGTATTCCAGATTTTAATCTGGGCTGGAAAGTCTCAGCGGTTCAAGGGATATAGCCATCTCCCATAGAGTTATTATATACCTACCGGTAACTACAAGTAAGCCATACCGGTCTTATGATATGGTAAGTGGTTTTGGTAGTCTTTGGCTGGCGTTGAGTCTGTTTCAATTCTGGAACAGCCTTTTTTGCCCGCTGGTTGGTTGGTTTGCGCCGTTTTGCCGGTACTACAGTTAAAGTACGCCTAACCGACTTCGCTTCGCTTGCTCGCTCGCTGACGAGAAACTTGTAACTTAGAAAATCATGGCATGATTAGTATTTTTTGGATTCCGTTTGAGTATTTGTGGGAGTCCAAGGGGGGTTGTATTCATTGGATGGAGCTTCTTTCTGTTTTTGGTGGGGGGGATAGTCTAGTTAACTAGCATGCTCTGATAGCTCTGGGGGAGGACAAAAGTAGCGGTCCCTTAAGTTAGTCCAAAAGCACAGCCACCAAAGATTTAGGAAACAAGTCCTGAATGTCTGGGGGATGTGACGCATTATAATGCCCTTGGGTATGAGGTTCAAGTTGATCCCTCCTAAATACTATCCGATGAATCGAAATCGATATCAGGATGTGCTTCGGTAGTCGTGAGCTCCAGCCCCATTATGGTAGCACATGGGGGAACTATTGCTACTCATATTATAGAATACCCTTCGTATGCCAATCCCTCCCCTCCGTTTGTTTGTGTACGTCCGTACTTTTTATAGTCAGACGTACTGTAACAGCACCTAACCCCAACTTTCATGAAAACAAACCCCTACGATACAGGACACTACTATAATATTTTATATATTGTCATAAGTATATAATAGTAGGCGCTTAGGCAACTATAATACCAAACCTATAATACCCACCCTACCCACTACTGTACCAATCACAAAGCACAAAGAGGCAAAATCTACTTTATCAACACCGTAATCCTAGAAAAGCCCACTGTCCCCCCTGCAAAGCTGAATTGAAATACTAACTCCTAGCAAATTAACGGAATTTCCAAAACCGTTAATTGGGCTCAGCAATTCCTACTTTCTCCCTCCCTCCCTCTCTAAGGATATAACAAGGTCGGGTAAACACTCTCACCTACTCCCAGGTGCTTTTTGGTTTTTCGAATACGAGGATTACTCGAGTATGTATGTACTAGTACATACCGTAATAGAGAAAGGAGAGGCATAAGAGGGGGGATACTGAATTACTTGCACGAGTTCATTAGTTTTTTTTATATACAGTGGGGCGCCGGCGGTGGTGCGGTGCAGTACCGAAGGACCAAGCACATTACCGCCCATAATAAACAAACAAACTAAGTGGCTATGGCACTTATATAAGAATATACTCATACCAAATCACCGATCACAATTGGTCAAGTCGAGTTTCTCCAAATTCCAAACTCGTACTTGTACTACGGTACGCAGTTGATTATCGTACAATACACCCCCCGAGAACTCAATATTGTATCACGGCACCGTACTCGCAGTAGGGGTAAAGTATTGGAACAAACTGGGATCAAGATGGCCAATTCAAAATTTCCATTCAGATCCCAAAATGCCTAAGGAGAATAACTGCTCTTTTTTTTGTCCCGAGCACAGACATTTGCCCACCTGTTTGTTCCAATATGTTACCCCTACCACGAGCACACTCATCCACCTCCCCCCCTTCCCCCTAATATTTTAACACCTCACCTATAACGCACCGTACCGTACTAGTCTATACCTAGAAATTAACCTTCTTCATCACGTTTCATCCACGGTACGTACGGTTCACTTCCACGCCTTTGATGATGAAAAAGACAGCATAACGGACCTTCCCGCGACCTCGCTAAAGCATGCCTCGGGCCGCTGCGTCTAAGGAGAAGAATTGTTCTACTCGTGTCGTACAAGTACATTATTGTACTAGTATCACCCAAGCCGAGAAGCCCCAGTGCGATGCCGAACGATAAGTTACTGTCCGGTCTCGCTATCAAATCGAGAGGAAATAATACCGTAGCAGAGGTGTGTTTATATAAGGCTTTGACTTATAAGTTACATACCACAATTAATTCATGTGTAAAGCTGTGCTTATTCATGCACTGGGGAGGGGAGAGAGGGGAAATAACATTATTATCATACTTGCAAACCGGCCTTGCACAGCATTGCACTTCTAGGATCGTGCTTGTGCATTGTAGCACAAATTGCGGTGGACAAAAATAACCCATATCGAAAGGCACTGTGGGTGGGTAATTTAGGTAAGTATCGTTTGATAAGTGCGGTAAGCACGTCCGAATGAACCCATCCCTTCCTGCTCATCCATTCATCGTCACTAGCAGACGCTGGATCGGTACATATTATCGGTACCGGTATAATATATTGAATTAAATCCTGCCTACGTCCCTGTCCCATTCAGTTATATACAGTACCTCCCTGCAGGACCGCGGTGATTTTTAAAATAAAAATAAAAATAAATCAAATACTAGGAATTGCTTGACGTTTGTAAAACCGCCTACAATTGCATAAGTTACGAGCTAAAAATTGGCCAGAGCCTTAGAGTTCTGACCGTATGCGATGGCAGTCCGATTTACAAACCCTTATCAATTACCAGCACTGTAGCTTAAAAAAGGGGGGAAAGAAGGAAAGAAAGAAACCCATCAGCCACTTCTACATACGATACCGTAGCGCATCGGTTATTTTCCCATTCTTCTCCTCCAGAAGCGGAGCGGAGGAAGATCGTGGTTTATGTATGAATCACTGCGGTACAAGTACCATCGATAATAGGCATTCTCATGGTTTTACCGTAGTTTGGGCAAGGTTCGGTTATGCTCCGGGGGTTGGTTAGTGGAGTTACAGAGATTACTGAGTACATTAGCATATCGGTAGCTAGCATTCGGTAGGAAGGGCCAAAAGCGAGAGAAACCGTTTCAGCCTCTCGAAAACATCATGGCGGAATGTCCCATCTCAGGCTCGGCCTCGTTTGGTTGATTGACTCGATGGGTGGAGGAAGGAAGGAAAGAGTGAATTGGGTGAACGAATAACCCACTCGAGCCTTTCCACGCTGACACAAAACGGCATATACCCACCCACACAAACGCACTCACACCCCCTTGTGTGCTTTTAGAATAAAACGACCCACGCATATAACATGGGAAGAGTGCGGCTGACCTTATTTGCTCTGCCTCGTATCTTCTTTTGTCGCCAAATGGCAATACCCTGCCGTACAAGCCATATCATGTATTCGAGTAATCCTACTCGTGCAACCTTTATTGCCATACGAGGGATAGAAAGAAAAGCTTCTTTAGGTGAGCGGGTCCTGCCTGCCTCCCTCTTGCCTGGTTTGCTTAATATTATTTTCCGTACGCTTCTCGGATTTCTTTTTGCATGAGTGATGCGCCGGCCGACGGGTATTCGAGTTGGGATGGGGAGGGAGAGGGGGTTGTGCTAGGGCTTTTCGCTTGACTTTGGTTTGCTTTGTGTAAGAGTACCATGGAGGGTCTAGTTCAAATATAGGGTGGTGGAGGCATGCTGTGGGCCAGTGAATGAGTGGTCTAGTGCTTATTGCTTTTGCTTGCTTTGCTTCACTTTCCGGAGGGGGACGAGTGGCTGAGGTTGAGTAAGGGTTATTTCCTTTTTGTCCCGTCTAGTCCGCGCTTTGCTTGCTAGGTTCGTTTCTGCTCTCTTGCCTCTCCTCTCTGTTCCTTTCCTTCCATTTCCTAGAAATCTCACGATCCTTCCTTCTCCTCGCTCACCGCCCGCCCGCCCGCCCGCCGGCCACTCCCACCCTACTCCTTCACAATCCCACCAACGGGGGCTCGATTGAAGGATCAAGACAATCAAGACAACAAGATAAAGTAAAATAGAGTCTGGGGGAAAAATAGGGCCACTCGAAATGTGGTTCAACCTCGCCTCAGCCGTACTCCTCTACGGAGTACTATCAACAACCATCGTCGTCGCGGAGCAAAGTCCTCCTGCCACTCCTTCCGGTGCCCCCATTCCTTCCCCTACTCTCCTTTCCGGTGCTACCGAAGCTCCGGGGGGAGAGTCCGGAACCTCCGGGGTCACTTCTCCCACGTCCACCTCGCTACCGAAGGGAACCACTGAAAATAATACGGGTCTGAACGACAAGGGCCACCAAGGTGGATGGTCCAGCGAGAGTCCTACTCAAGGTCCCGCTTCCTCCAGCCCTGCCCCTGTTTCGTCGGGGAAAAAAAGTAGTAGTACTGGAGCTATAGCTGGAGGAGTTGTCGGCGGGGTACTCTTTCTTGTGCTCGTTGGGGCTTTGATATTCTTTTTGAGAAAAAGGAAGAAGGCTCGCGATCCTTTTGGTTCTATGGAGAAATCTGGTGAATCCTCGTCTACCCTTTCACAGTCACTTCTAGTATACTAACCCTCCTTATCAGCTGACGAAAGGGCAGCCAACAACGAAAGTCCATCCCCCCTCCCTCCTGCACCAATTGTCGCTGCCTCGGCGTCATCCCGCCCTAATCACAGCCCGACAACTCCGAATGAAGCCCATGCCCTAATGTCCCACTACGGCGACGCACAACCACAGCACATACCGGAAGTCCAACCAGTCGTCGTGCCGGCCAAACCATATGATGTAAACCCCTCGTCTCGCGAAATCCACGATGGCGATGAAGACGATGACGGTGTCTCGATCAATAGCCCTTCGCCGGTGACTACGCCAAGTCCTGAGCGACAGCAGGAACAGCAGAGGAGTGTGCCGAGATTGCCGATCTATCAGGGAGGAAGGAAAGACGATGTTGGAGGGAACACACCGCCCCCGGCATTATAATGTTTTGGGCGATTAATGGCTGTGTCGGTAGTTTGGAGAGGAAACAGGATGGGGGAAATGTACTCATTTTTATAACTTTTTTTTGTATAGGATTGTATTCGAACGACTGGAGTGTCTATCTTCTTCTTTCTTGACGCTCGTTATGCTGGATGGGTGGTGGTGCTACTGAATTTATTTATTTGGTTTTCCAAGGTCTACCTTTTTTTCTTTTCTTTGGAGCACTTCATAAAAGCATACCGTTTATGATACCAAGAAAGGGGAACGAGGGGTGCATAGCTCGTTACTCGATAATTGTTTAAACCGAGTCGAATTGGGGGAGCCGCAAGTGAGCTGCCTGAAGTGTATGTGGAGGGGAAGGGGCTTTTATGATCCCTCTCATAACGTAAGCCACTAATCTATAAAGAACAAGGGAACCCCCTCAAAGGGAACGATATAAGAAAGGAGGCGGATACCCACCTTATAAGGACCCACTAACACCCATACTAAAAATCCCGTGGTTCAGAAGAAGTCAAACCTCTAACAGGTGCAAACATTATCAAATAGTCTCCTGCTGGTGAGCCTTCTTCCGTGGGAATAGCAAGTCCCCCTGGTCATGTAACGAGCAAGAATTATTTCTGCAGAGTAGAACGATCGGTCCAAGCAGAAGCAGCGGTGTAAATGGCCCAGAGTCTACAGTGGAAAGGAGGAAAGAAGGAAGGAAGGTAGGAAGGAAATCACCTCTAGTCCTCTTTTGCCTCTATTGTACAGTATATATATATACCTCCTATCCCCGCATCTACCTCACCTCGTAACAACAACAATAGACAACAAATAATACGCCCGGATGACGAATATCTTCGTGGGCGGCCGCGTGTCCCGTACCAAACATGACATCAACGATGAGGTCTATAACGGATAGCACACCGTATTTCACGGGTGCTTGGATGCGCTGCTATAGAGTAGGAGAATTCCTGGAGCGGGAATTGACCTGGTCTTGCTATAATATTGACTATGGTATTATATGGGCTGTGGGTGTCGTAGTTGTTGCTTATCCAATGGGGGGGGTTCGGAAGGATCTTGACTACTATAGCAGTTGAGGTTGGAGTTGGTTAATGATGGGAATGATTTCCTGGCTTAGAGGTTGGGCTAGCTGGGGCGGCTTGGTAGGGGATTCATCCGTTTATTGGGCGTGCGGTGATGGCGGTGATAAGTTATTTGATAGGGGTGACTCGGTGTCTTTCCTTTTGTTCTTTTCCTTCTTTGGCGGGCATTGGTGTGCTGTGCGCTTTTGTGGACTTTAGAATGGCATTGACGTTCAAAATGATGGGCATGGTATCGTGGCTATGCATTGATATGCTGACGTCGAATTGATCGTCTGGCGCGGGTGTCAGTGGTGGTGGAAATAGGAATGGCAGGGTGAGATAATTTGAGTGTTTAATAATGTAATTACAGTGCTGTGCCTTGGTATTTGGATGGCATTATCGGAGGAGAGCACACCGATATCATGATCAATGGTTTCGCGAACCCAGTATTCACATTCAATTCTTTGCCATCTGAGACTTGAACCTTCAACTTCATTTCTACAACCCCACTCCATTCCAATGCTGGCTTGCCCAAGCTGGTATTCATCCACAAATCCAACGCTATATCTGACCCCTTCTCACTGGGAATTCTTGATCCGCTCTTGCTCTAGTTTGGCGTAATATCTGTTCGGCCGCTGGTAAGTACTGCTGCTCCGTTTTTTCTGGTATGGGGGAACGTACGCATCACGGTGGCGGATAGACGGGGTATGGTAACCTGTGCGCAAAAGCTTAGTGCATGCCCCTCGAACCATAGTGGGGCAAGCTCGATAACATACCGTACCAGAAGAGGCATCCGGCCGCTACACCACCGACACAAGAAATTAGTATCACCGTACCGTATTGAGCAGTCTTGATGGGGAAAAAAATGCATACCGGTTCCCAACCCCAGGGAAACTGAGAGGTCCATGATAAGACCTTTGCGAAGTCTTCCGACGATCGGAGCGATGGCCATCGTTTGTTTGGTCTGTTGTTTTTTTGAGTAGTGATTTCTGCAAAACTCTTGCGTCAGAAGAAGTGTCTTTTTGCAAAGAAACCTTGGTGGCGAACGCACACTGGATTGCGGTTTGTTAGAAAGGTAGGGTGAAGTCGGAGAGGAGGAGCAATGTTTAAATCAAGCGAGGAACGAAACCTGGCGATAGGTTAGGGTGAGACTAGAACTGATGGTAGGCTTGGCACCATCACGTGATGCAGAAATATGTCTTGGCGAGGATTTGGGCTCCTTTCTCATTGAAGCAGGACCCTTCCATACTGTTTGCCTGGTGATGGTGCTCAAAAGAACAGTCTGGTTTGAACCCTCTGGTCAAACCCCCACACACCTGATGTACTAGTACCTTGTTCACAATTTCTAACATCCAGCACTCCGCTTTGCTTTACCCCCACAAAACGTACCTGCCTACGTTGCAACAACAAAACCAACGACGAAATACCCTTCAACTTTTTTCCACGCGACAGGGCCTGAGGGGCTTTGTTTGCGCAAAACAAGGCATCAACAGCTCGAAGGCTCACCGAGCACGAACACAAGACGATTACGAAGCGATTAAATGGCCGGCGCGCCCCCACCGCAGCTTGAGATGGGTGATCTAGAGAATCCCCGCCCCTTGAAGCGTCGGCGCAGAGACATTGTCCCTCCGCCTCCGGAACACGAAGATGCTGCGCTAGTTGTGTCGGAGGATATGGCTGCGAACTTGCTGAATAAGAGTGCGGCGATGATACTCAAGTCCGCTGGGTATAGTGGCGCAACAACAGTCGCGCAGGAACGACTAAGGCAGCTTGCGGAGGATCGTATGTTTCCTTCCGCACTCCACTACTACCACTACTACATTATTTGTTTAACACTGAGCCTAAAGACTACCTCCGAATGCTGCACGTGATAACCCTCCTCGCAACCTCTCAACGCCGCACAAAGCCCACGGTCGTCGACTTCGAGGATATGCTACAGCACATGGGTATCACCCTCTCATCTCTAGAATCTGAAACGCTCCGCATGCCATCTAAAACCCACGCATTTGTTCTCCCGCCCAACACCCCGCCGCCCCCACCCACACCGGACCTGACCGCCTTATTAGGACCAGAATTGGCCGACACAGAGCTTCAGAAACGGGGTGCGTTGGAGGACTTCTTTCCCCCACTGCCTAGCAGGCATACATACAAGGCTACACCACTGTTCACGGAGCGGCCGACAGAACCTCGTGTCATAAGAGAACGCGCGACGGAGGAGGCAAGACTTGCGGAGAATGCGCTCCGGAAGTTGTTGGCTGTTAGTGCCCATGCAAAGAATAATGCACGGATTAAAGGGGATGTGGCGGTCGATAATAAGAGGAAGGATCGGGATGAGGCTTGGAGGGAGGCTTTTGATGAGGCGGGTAATGAGCATAGTGGTGGAACCAAGGCTAACGGGACTGGTGCGATCAAAATCAAGACTGAGCCGACTGATTCTTTTGGAGGATTGGCTAATGTGGATGTATTAGCTGAGGCATCTGACTTGGCTACCGGTGTCGGAGCTGGGTCTGTAGGGGGTGGAGGTGAGGGAGCGGAAGGGGATAAGGAGGGGGATGCGGCGTATCTGGAGGTTATTGTTAATGCCGAGAGTAGGTACTGGAGGAAAGGTCGGGCAAATGTTCGGAGGAGGCCCGCATCTGATGGGGTGGCGGCAACATAGATCCTCTTCAGCTCCATCGCTACTGCTTATGTTGTAAAAAAACCTGTATTTCTATGTAATATCGGCATGAAATGGGATACAGCGGGATGGGTTTCGTTCTTAGTTAATTAGGTCGTATTAGAGCTTTCCCCTGTTTGTCTCTCTAGTTGATATCACAACTCTCTATGTCCCCATTCCAACTCCCATCTTCTCACCAGTCACTTGTGATGCGTGCCAAGCTATTATATACTGTGCAGCACATAGATGGCCTGGGTATTTTGCAACTAAGTGTATTGATAGCTTTTGTGACGCGGCCAATAGGTCTCTGTCCTGTATTTGCAGACCCCCTTGTACCATAGCTATATATCATCAATGAGAAATGTTTTCCCCGGGCACCTTACCGAAGGGGACTCACACAATCCATGGCTGCAATATCAGTCTACCTTCCCTCCTCTCCGATTCTCTCTAACCCGGTAACTTCAATCGTCCTCCCGTTGGCACATCTGTCATTCCTCCCTATTAGCATACAGCCCCCCCCCTCCTCGGCTTAAGCAAGAGATTAAACTCATACCTTCGGAACAACCTCTCTACCGCAAAACACTTAATCTCCTCCCCGACAACCCTACAATCCCACTGAATCATCTCCTTCAACACGCACCCCTTCAAGTCAATCCCTTCCTCCTTGCGAACCTTCTCTTCTAACTCCTCCAGCCGGATCTTCTCTAGATGCAACATGTCCCACGGCGGTAGTAGTAGAATACTGGAAGAGATTGTCTGGACTGACCTTAATACTGCACGTCCTTCCCTTTGATCTTAACACTAGCACCAGCACCACCACCACCACAGTTCACCTAGTGCTAACCTTCAATTCAGCTGCTATTGACAACAGCACAGCAAGAATTCACCCTTGGCCTCCCAGAAATAGATGCCCTCCTTGAGGCAGCCTACAAAGTCCGCACTCGGCGGCGTGTCCTCGAACTCCTCGGGCTGGGTCCCTGCACCGGTAAAACTTCCCTCCTATACCTCCTCGTCGGCCTAGCAATCCTCCCTGCTTCTCTTGGTGGAAAGGGAGCCTGTGTAGTGCTCCTCGACTGTTCCGGCCGTTTTGACGTCGTCCGACTTTGCAATGTGGTTTCTGAATTCGCTAAGCCTCGTCACACCGGCGATGTGGGAGTGGAACGGGTGGTGGCGGAGGCTCTAGAGCACGTACACGTTTTCCGCCCAGATACTGCTGGGGAATTTATTGCTACGGTTGAGGGGTTGGAGGAGTATCTGTTGGATTGGAAAGGGAATGGGAGTAGCGGGAGGGAGTTGGCGGGGGTTTTTGTGGATGAGGTTGAAGGGTTCGTTTGGGAGGGGTTGCGGGAGGGGCTTACGGATGGTAATACGGAGACATACGCTGCTATAATTCAATCGCTGCAGTCTTTACAGAAAACATTCTTGCATGTTCCTATTATTGCAACGAACAACGGTACAATAAGATCTTCCCCGGGCGGAGAGGCCCTGATATACAAAACCTACCTCCCACAAGTGTGGACCGCGTTTGTTGGCGTTAGGATCGTCCTCGCGAGAACTCCTGTGAGGCCGTTCCCGGTGGAAGTGAGTCTACAGAAAGCGTGGACGGAGCAGCAGGAGAGAAGGTTAGAAGCTGTGAAGAGGAATAGGATCGAAGGGTGGGTGGATGTTGGCGGGCTTGGGGGTGGTGTTGAGAGTGAGATTGGGAGGTTAAAGGATGGGGGACGGTTTTCTTTTTCTTTGAGCGGAGGGGGAGGGGTAGTTTTTGAGTAGTGATGGGTCGGGAGTGAGACAGTTACCGCAGATCCAGATCTACGGTGCGGAAGCGAGGACATGAGATGGATGGATGGCGCTTACCTTTCTCCTGTTGCAGGAGAGCCGATTGTGGTACAGTGGTGAGCTTCTCGGTACTGTACTCGAGTATATATATACACACCAATATTCCTGATCTACAACACAGTGCATCTTCAAGTTCTTGTCAAGCTCAGTTGCCATCTCGAAGAGAGCACCCTGCACTGTCAAAGCGGGGTATTAATACAATAACAGGGAACCTCCCGCAGCCCTTTGGTCCCCGTATTTATACCTGCAGCTCCTTCCCTCCCTCACATTTTTACACATTTTATCTTTTCAAAATGGCAGAGTGATCAAAAAGTTCACGTGAGAATTTGTGCATTTATGCTACTATAATGGGCGATGCCCGATGAGAAAATGCGGGGAAGGGGCTGCAATTGCTTGGCTGAATCGCAATGTACGTGCGCCGAACATGCGATAATGACTTGGTAGCAGGAGCATAGTAGGAATGTGTTGAGGGAGCCTTGCAGGAGGGATAGGAGGAAGGAAGGGGAGGTATTGATTGAGTTTATCGTATAAGAGATGAAGAGAAGGAAGATGAGGGGGGATGGGTGATAAATAGAAGTGAGGAAAAGTTGTCTTTTTTTGGAGCCGATGGGGTATCGATAGAGTGAGGGGGTAGTGTCGTGTGGGCGGTGGTGTGTGAGGGTTGAGGGGTTGGGAAGGGAGGAGGAGGGTAGGATATAATACAATAAGGAAAGGGAGGAGAAGGAAGGAAAGAAGGAAGGAAGGAAGGGGTAAGGTGAAAGAGAAGTCTGCCGAGTCGGAGGAGATTTGCTCCACTGCGAGTTCAATTCAGCATTTGCACCCGCGCTCGTTGCAGCACATTTTGGGAAACGATCGAGAGGTTTCAGGGCAAAAGATAAACAAGATTGTGGGGAGGAAGAAGGAAAGAAGAAGAAAAAGTAAAGGTATCGTAAGGTCCAAAATAAAAGTAAACACATCATAAGGGAATACCGTATCATATCGTAGGTTTTCACCTACACTCTGCTTAAGTACGGTATCTTAGAGAAAAGACACCTTTCCTTCCCTCTCCTTTCCTTTCCTCTTTCTCCTTCCTCTTCCCGCTATCATGCTCTCGGAGTGCACGCTCTCAAACATCCCTCATTCTCTTTCCCATCTTTCCTGCTTCTCGGACAACATTTTCTTTAAATCAGTTTCTTCTCTACAGCAGACTAAGAACAAAACGAAAAATCTCCCATCTAAAGATCTCCATCAATCTATCCATCCATCCATCCATCTATCCGTCAATTCCCTTTAAGGCCGCCATCTCATCGGTTGTCCGTGTACTGTACGGTAGAAACTCTCCCCTTCAATCTTCACTCCTCCAGCGTTTGCACCCCACGAAACCTTCAACCTTTACGCTAACCCGCACCCCACCACCTTATCTCCCCTCTTCTCCAACACTACATTCATCATCCATTAACCTACCGCCAGCATACCGTACCAGGGCCATCACCAGACGCCTGTACCCACACGCACACCCACTCACCTTCCCATCTCAAAACGCACCCCACTTTCCACCCCGCTACAGCTCCACCCATCAGTTTAAACAGTCCCATCTACCCTTATCAATCTCTACTCGCTCCAGCACTATCGAACACCCGCATTCAACTCCGCACCCCCTCCGCGTAAATCACCACCTCATCCGTTTCTTATCGATTCACAACCACAAAACTGCATAAGTCATGGCTTCGGAACCGATTCCGCCGCTCCCATCATCACACGCCGTCGGGTTTCACTCGCCAGAGTCGGCGTCCTTGTGGGCCCGTCTATCTACGTATGTTTCCGAGAATAAGGCTGTGGCGTACACCATCGGTGCAGTAGTAATAGTCGCGGGCGCCGGAGGGATATACTACATCACTCAATCGAGTCAATCTGGGGGGAAGGGGAAAAAGAGGGAGCGGCGAACGGACAAAGGGAAGGGTACGGATAAGGACAAGAAGGCAGCTGAAGGTATGCATAGGGATTCTTTTATAGTTTATTGGGAATCTCCCCTTTTTCTCTCAATCACCGCCATGGGTCGCCAAAAAAAAAGGGGGGGGGAGGGACTAGAACCTGAGTTCTTGCCTTTTTTTTTTTCGATTTTTTTTGGTTTTTTATTATCTTGGTTGATTATGACGTAAGTGGTGCTAATGAATATTTTGTGTGGTTTTAGATGTCAAGTCACAGAAGCCGGAGGAACCTCTCCCCGAAGTTGATGAGGAAATTGTAGAGCAACTAACTCTAGAGGTATTTACTACACCTTTTTTGTTTTCTTAATTGCTTCTCTTAGTTCTCACTAGGGAATAATGCTTTGGGGACTAATGATATTTGTTTTGTAGCAACGAAAGGATTATGCTGGAAAGCTCAAGGCTGCTGGTAACAGGGCGTATGGTGGCAAGGATTTCCCACTGGCCATTGACTTGTATACCAAGGCGATCCTCTGCAGGCCAGATCCAATATTCTACTCGAACCGTTCTGCTTGCTTCAATGCCCTTTCGGAATGGGAGAAGGTTGTTGAAGACACCACTGCTGCTATTGCATTGGACCCCGAATATGTTAAGGCCTTGAATCGTCGGGCACATGCTTACGAGCAATTGGGGAAGAACAGCGAGGCTTTATTGGACTTTACTGCGAGCTGTATTATTGATGGATTTAGAAATGAGGGTGCTGCTCAGAGTGTGGAAAGGCTGCTAAAGAAGGTTGCAGAGGAGAAGGGGAAAAAGATGCTTGCGGAGAGGCCAAAAAAATTGCCTTCTTCTACGTTTGTGTCCAATTACCTACAGAGTTTCAGAAGCAGACCCCCACCGCCAGGCCTTGAGGAAGACGCTATCATTCCGGAGGGCACTGGTGACTATCACCTCAGACTCGGATTGGAGGCTGTCGAGAGAAAAACGGTCGAGGGATATGAGGAAGCAGGGCGGGAGTTTGAAACTGCCGTGGAGCTGGAAACAAACCATGAAGCGTATGCGTTGAACTGGCGAGGAACTTTCAAGTACTTGCAAGGTGATGCGGCAGAGGCTTTGAAAGATTTGAATGGGAGTATTGAGCTGGACCCCAGCATGACCCAAAGTTACATCAAGCGCGCCAGTATGCTATTAGAACTTGGTACTACTCCCCATTTTTACTGCGTGAGTTACTTGCACTATACTAACGGAATGCTTTTTAGGCGATCGTGAGGCGGCAGCGGCCGATTTTGCAACAGCTCTTGAACACAATGCTGACGATCCGGACATTTATTACCATCGTGCCCAGCTTCACTTTATCCTGTCCGAGTTCGCCGAAGCGGCAAAGGACTATCAAAAGTCCATCGATCTCGACCGTTCCTTTATCTTCTCACATATCCAGCTTGGTGTAACCCAGTATAAAATGGGCTCCATTGCTTCATCGATGGCCACCTTCCGAAAGTGTATTAAGAATTTTGAATCTACTCCTGATGTCTACAACTACTATGGCGAACTGCTGCTTGACCAGCAGAAGTATCTGGAAGCCATTGAAAAGTTTGATACTGCTGTGGAGATGGAAAGGACCGCCAAGCCCATGGCTATGAATGTGCTGCCGTTGATAAACAAGGCTCTAGCTCTCTTCCAATGGAAGCAGGACTTTACGGAGGCAGAGAAGTTGTGCGAGAGGGCTTTGATTAGTATGTTTATCTTCTGATTAATTATTGCGGATTAAAGGCTGACAAAAGGGGTAGTTGATCCTGACTGTGATATCGCCGTTGCTACAATGGCGCAATTGCTGTTACAGCAAGGAAAGGTGACCGAAGCACTCAAGTATTTTGAGAAAGCCGCCACACTCTCCCGCACCGAAGGAGAGATTATCAACGCTCTCTCCTATGCCGAGGCTACAAGAACGCAATTAGAGGTAACAAGCATTCCCATGTCTTCCTTTTTGTAAAGTTCTCCATATTAACAAACAAGCAGGTACAGGAGAAATACCCCCAATTGGCAAACCGGCTCCAGGGAATGACAGGTCTGGGAAGGTAACAAGTTGGGGGGCGAGAACAAAAAACAAAAACCACAATCAGTTAAAAATATAAAAAACAACTTTTGTGGCCAAGTAGAACTTTCGGGCTTGCTTGGTATTGGGATGTGTGTGTGCATGTGTGTTCATGTGCGTGCGCGTGCGAAGTCTGCTCGAATAAAGTAGCTTTTTTAATCCATGGGAAGAGAGAAAGGCAACTTTTTATTTTTATGGGCTGTGCAAATACTTTTCTTTTTCTTTTTCTTTTTCTTTTCTATTCTTTTGGTATCCATTTTTTATCATAGGTTTTTATTTTTGAAGTTCATGCTCTGTAGGCCGGGAGAGAGGATCACGACAGAGAAGCTACGTAGGTGAACCTCTTCCGCTTCTTGTGCATATATCTTCTTGTCCCTTCGTTCTTGTCCATGCATTTCACTTACTATAGGTCCTAATCGGCGACGCTCCTCCAGTTATTCTCTAGCTTTCGCACCCCCCCTTCTCTCTTCTCATTCAATTTTATTTTCATGTATAATTTTGTTGATGCATGTTCTGGCTACCGTACTTGCTTCTCTGGTTGGTTGTTTGGACCGGTTGGTTAAGCATGGATTGGTGTTTTAATGATGCTAATTGATTGTTTGGTTCCCTGGTGTATACTACTACTCCACTCTCAGTTCGTTTCAACTCTTGTTTCTTTGCTTGTTCGGTGTCGTTAGGCGGAAAAAAAATCAATCGAGACCATCATTTATAGCCTACCGTGAAAACTGGAATAATTGAGAAAAAAAACGCAACGAAGAGATTCTCTCTCTCTCGGCCGTTAGTTTGAAACAGGTAAAAAGGAAAAGAAAAAGAAAAAGAAAAATACAACAGGAGAGGTAAGTCTAACGTTCCCAGTGCGATTCTCAATTATTCCGGCCTTTGCGGTATCGTAGAGTACAATGCAATCAACTTTTCAAGGAAATGTCCTCCCCTGCTTTCATCCATCCGTCCATCAATCCATCAAACTACTTCGCTCCAGGCGGTCCATACCCTGGCGGCCCACCTGGTGGTGGTGCCCCAGCCGGAAACCCCCCTGGAGGCGGGGGCATAGGAAACCCGGAACCCGGCGGCGGAACCATCATCCCACCCGGAGGCGGCGCGAAACCCGGCGGCACCACCATCCCAGGCAATAACTGCGGCTGCACCCCACCTCCTCCAGCCCCCTCCATCCCCGGAAACCCCGGAAACCCAGCAGCACCCCCCCTCCCCACCCCGCCCACCCCTACCCCACCCAACGGCGGGGGAAACCCAAACGGCGGAGGGGGCGGCGGAACCATCATACCAGGCCTAGCCGGGAACCCGAACGGTGGTGGTGGTAGCGACAAGGGCATCTGCAGACCAGCTGCCGCAGCAGCAGCCGCCGCCGCAGCCGATGGCGGTAACAACGGGAACCCGCCAACACCACCGACACCACCCATACCACCCATACCCCCGGGGCCTCCGGAGGCTCCGGGGGTGGTCGAGTGAACAGATGGCATGGGTTGCCCTTCCGCTGCGTAGCTGGAGGTTATGCTGTCGATGACGGATTGTGCCTTTTCGTGCCCGATTTGTTGGTAGTAGTCTACTACATTGCGTAGGTGATTGCGACCGCTGTTGTGCGCTTTTCGGACGGAGATGGAGTCGTGGGTTAGGTAGACGTCGCAGTAGTCGCAGAAGACTGGGGGGAGTTTGTTTTGTTAGTTGGGGTGGTTGGAAGAGGGGGGGATTGGGGGATGAGTGAGGGATGGGGGAGGTTACATTTTGGCATGTTTGAGGTGAGAGAGATGTGGGTGATGTTTTGTTTTCGTGAGTTTTTTTTTTGTATTGGTGGTTGTGGTGAGGTTGAGTTTGGTTGCGATATCTGGCGAAAGCCGGATTTAGGTAAGGGAAGAAAGATGGGCACGATGGGAGCTGGGTTGACGTGCGTGTGGTACGCGAGGCTTGGCGGGAGATTAGTCAGGTCACGAGTTGGTACTCGATGGCTTGTGCAGGCTATCACACTTCATGGGGTGCGGAGAATACCGTAAGAACTCGTGAAATCCACTATCTCCGTTAGCCCCTAATCTCTAGATTCTAAGTCAAAAGTTCTTAAGAAGGATTAGTGCTTTCCTGACACGGTATAGCCTGGGTCATTTAGCTGTGCGGGATCTTGTTACCTTGACCAGCTAAACCTATCTTGGGCTGATGTCGCGATTTACAGGGGTATTCGTGACAGTACGGAGATAGTGGATTTCACCTCCCCCGGATGAGTCAGTATTCTTCATTCAAGTTAGGTACGGTATCTCCTCTGGGCGAGATGTTGATTCTCGCTACCTTACTCTTCTCAGCACCCTACCAAGCAGTCTAACTTTGGTGTTGGAAATAGCCGCACCTGGCATGGGAAATGCCCGCACTCAATGGCCGCAGTGCTATGCGTATGCATCAGCGGAGGGACACGCAAAGCTATGAAAAGTTTTCTCCTATGATATCATAATTAATTAATTAATTAATTATCCTTCCTCCTTGTCCTCCTCTCGCCTCAGTCCCCCCTCCTTTCTACCCTCTACTTTCTTTCCTTAAGACTTTCTATTCCGTATATAAAAATGGAAGAAGTCATGAAACTCCTTCACCGCTTAATAATAATACAAACCCCGTGTTTCTTCACTCCACTGCTGCTGCCTGAAACCCTCATTACTGGTCATTACTATACCTCCGCTTCGATTATTTTCAACATTAAATTTTGGCCCCATGATGTTTCGCCTGAGGAGGGTTAAGGACTAAATTTATAGGTAACTTGGCAATTGATGTAGGCTAGGGGGGCTTATTTTTGAGATATTCTATCTTTCATAGTGCTTGATCCATACATTGGGTCAATACCTACCCCACACGCCCTCGCCATGTCCAAGCAATTTTCAATTATTGATATAATACTATGATAATATCACCCGAGTTTTAAGATAAGATAAGCCTTAAGTTAGATTCCACCCCGTTACGTTACGTTACGGAAACTTGAATAATCGAAGTAGTGCTAGTATACAAGAATCAGAATTGAAGTATAGTATCTTCGGTAAATCTTCAATTATTAATGAGCTTAGTATATTTCTCAGATAGGATCGTGAAAATTACCTATGATACATCAATCCACGTTTCTGAAAATGAGACCTAACGGTACAATTACAGTTCCTATATCATGCCCTGCATGATATAACACCGATCAGGACGAAAACACACGATATCCCAAGTTCCACGCCCTACCCGTGACCCGTGAATAACATAACAACCCATACATATAAAAAAAGAGAAAAGGACAAAATCTCCGGTAGCAGAAACTTCCCCGAATTAAAAGTGGAAAAAAATCCCCCTCCCTCCCACTAGCAAATCATGCGCAATTCCATCCCAAGGACTCAGCATGCCAGCATCCGTTACAAAGCACCGACGCCGGCAATCAATTTGGCGAAACTAGCCTATCGGCATGCTACAATCCGGGCTCGTCTAGTAGAGACTTAACAACAGACAGACTCATCCGGAAGCGGACATGTAGATAATTCCAACATGCGAAGGGATTGGAAAGGGTATGCGGGACGGGTATTTTGACTAGAGGGGTTCGGAACACCCGGGCGGGGCTAATGTGGGTGCAGTATAGGGTATATTTCACTTCTGTGATTTTGGCACTGCATTGTACTTCACAGTGCTTACAAGTGGTTATAGGAAATCATGCGTTGAGGATAGACAATGCTTGGATGCTGTGCTCTTGTGTCATCGGGAATGATTCGATGTTTTCTCCCCTTCCTTCCTTCTTTCTTTCTTCTCCACTTCTTCAGGTGTAGGGGATAGAGTTTCGGGAGTGGGTCAAGTGATTGGGCTTTCCGATGGTTGGGCTATTGCACTCGAGTGATACGGGAAGAGTTAAAATTTGCCGTAATGGTATCTGGGCTTTCAATTTTTTTTCCTTTGGTAGCAAGAGAAAGAGGGAAGGAAGGAATTAAGATCAACAGGGAAGTTTAAAGGGACCAAATCAAAGTTTCCAATAATTTATATAAACTCTAGCACTCCCCACTACCACAAATCCCCAACCTCAACCCCACCCTACCCTTCTCCTGCCAAAACACCGTAATAATAAAAAGGAAGAAAAGCCCACCATTCTGATGGTATAATAATCCCAGTAGCAGAGTTTTCACTACTTAAGTGATCTTTAGCTAGCGACCTCCATAGAATAACATACACACCTGCACTCGATCGTGACACCATCATATTCAACATGCGTCCCACAACCCCAACTTTCCTCCCCCCCTTCCTCCCCCTCCTCCTCTACACCCTCCTCCTCCTTCTCACCACACTCCCAACCGCAAGCGCAACCCTCTCAGACACGGCTCCAAAAATCGCCCAGGACCTCCAAACCTGGACCGACAAGATCAGCACCTGGACAAACACCAGCACGCCCACTCCCTGCAAAGCCTTCGTGCACGCATTCGTGGGTCCCGGGAAGCGCGTTGGCATCACAAGCAACTGGATCACCAGGATCGCGACATCTAGTCCGGAGCTGGGCCGTAAGCAGAGTAGTCGTGTAGTCGTTGAGGGGATGATACCGGTGTCGTTGAATCAGGTTGGATTCGAGACGAGGGTTTTGCAGAAGGTTTGTTTTGCCCTTTTTCTCCCTCCTTCCCTTCCTCCCGATAGATGGATGGGTGGATAAGTGGTAATGATTGGGGATATCACAGGTGGGGCTTATCAAGTCGTGTCCCGGCGCGCTCGAGGAGGCGAGGGAATTGGTTGGGCAGGTTGCGGAGGAGATAGCGAGGACTTTCGAGGCGGTCGGTGGAAAGATGTATGGGATGGATAGGCTTTGGGTGTTGCTTGTGGGGGGTGATGTTGCGAGGAGGTTTCAGAGTGTTTTGCGGGCGTTGAGTTGAGTCCATGAACGCATATAATGCTATACCCTAGGACCTTCTGATGATGGGAGGGGGGAATGGATTGGAGCGAGCGGGAAAACAAAAAAGTAAAAAGTGTGATAGTGATTTCGGTATGGGATCCCTAGAAAGTATACCTGAGAAAAACGCCGATCCGTAAAGGTGATGAGAAGTATCGTACACAAAAGTATCAGACATATCAAGCAAGGAAGAAAAGAAGAAATACAAGATCAACTCTTCCGTCTAAGCCATTCCACCACTATCCCCAAATCACTCCCAATCGAAAGCGCCCATTCCAGGCCATTAGCATCAAGGCCCAACTTCCCATCATCAGCGCTCAATTCCGTGGCACGAATATCGGCATTCCTGCCTACTTCAAAGTTGCACCCAACCACGCCCCGCCCGGTCTTCTGCGGGAATATGACCCCCAGAGCAAACGCACCATTCTGTCCTTCCGTAACATTGACATCTACCGGAACCGGCTGAGCCGTTCCATCAGCCATGTCATTACCGTCAGCTAAGAATGCATCCAGATCCATTTCTTTGTCTTCCGACGGCGCCGCAGCCGAATCCTCCGGTTTCGGGATTATCCCAGCGACGGGACTAAAGCAACTCTTGAGTAAGGCGCCGACATGCGCGAATTGTCTTAGGATAGAGAATACACCGACGAGCTCCTTTGGGTGCGAGAAGGGAATTTCGAGGATTTGCCGTGCGAAGATTGGCTTTAGGCTGTGTAGCTTGTATTCGTGATGGATACCTTCCTCCTCTTCTAGGTCATTGTTGGGGACATAGAGTTTTCGTTGGACACCCGATGCTGAAGGAGCATCTGGGAACAGCTTTGCCTGTAAGGTGCCTAGGCTGAGAGCTGGAGGTGGAGAGAGCATTAGGCCGGCGAAGAGTTGCATTTCGTCTCGGAAGGGGACTACTACTGGCGGATCTAGGCGGGCAATAAAACGCGCTGGAGGTGGTCGAGGGTTAGTGTCATTCATATCGAGAATTCCTTCTAGTGGCGGTTCCAGCCAATCTGTGATCATGTCCTCGCTCTCGCCGAATAAGTTGTCCTCACTGGAAAGTTTAGTCATACAACATGAGACGAATAGAGGTGGGTAAATACATGGGCTTCTTGACCTCATCCGAGACCCAATGATCCGATGTCCTCACAGGTGTGATCGGGTTCATATTCGTAAAGTCTGGGGGGATTTCCTCAACCTCAACCAAGACCCTCCATATCTCTTCGCTATCATCCTCTTCATCTTCGTTTCCCCTAGACATACGCTTCTCCCGCCAGTAATCGATGCTGAGCCCCACCTTCTTCCGAATATGCATTCTGGGCCTTCCATTCCCTTTACACATCGCGCCAATGCTCCCTCCTTCAAGGGACTCCTTTTCATGATTATATATCTTCTCAAGGGATTGGTATAACCCAGTGATAGCGGTGAAACAATTCAAGTTTGGCGGGTAGCTCAATCGATCGGCTTTGGTCAGGCGCTCCAGGTTATCAGCAAAATCGGCAAGTGACGGATTTATTAATGGAGCGCGCACACCGGGTGGTGATAGATTTGCATGAAGAATAGATGCGGCTAGGGGAGCTAGTTCTTCCGATGGGCCAGGAGTATTCGCAAATGAGAGAGCTACGCGCAGAATTTTGTTGTCTTTGAAAACAATCTGCTCTCGTTAGCTATTCCACCCTCCCCCGCCAACGTAACAGTACGAGCATACGTCAAGAAGGAAGATCTTAGCCGCCAGTGACATTGTAACAACTCCATTCACACCATCTTCATAGCTCTCCAAACTACAGTTATTAGCTACGCCAACCAGAGCTAATATCAGGACAATGGTACCCCATGCGCTTCACAAGTCTCTCCACTCCCTCCTTTGATATCCTTCCCGGTCGCATAGCTAGTAGCTTCAAGATGTCGCCCAATTCCTTCTTCTTGCTCTCGTCTCCGGGCATTGATATCTGTGGTACCCCACCCAGGGCCGCCATGTCCGGGGAGTTGAAAGCCGATGATCGGTGCTTAAAATTTAGTAGGTGAGATGGAGATTGCCCAAGAAGAGCTGGAGAGAAAGACATTGCGCCGCCCATATTGGGTGTCGTCCCGGCCATCTTTGGGGTCGTCATCGTATGATATGGCTCTTCGTATTGTAGGGTAGTTGGTAGAGGGTCAGGTTAGAGTGGTGGTTTAACTATTATGTTGTTGGGAGGCTCAAGATGATCCAGGGCAGAGTTGTCTTGGCAACAGGTAATACCAATCTACTAACATTTAACCTAACAGCACAGCACCCTAAGATCTTTTATAGGGTCTTTAAAAGATCTCGGACGAAATTCAATTCAAAACTTAATGCACAGAATGTGATAAACTGGAGTTTAGATGATTCATCTGGCGTTCGGCATTGCTATACTCCTATCTGGTTGGTATGCAACCGTGCCCTCATATCTAATCACTCGACTACCGTACCAGCACAGGGCATTATAACACAAATTTTCCAAGTCAGGCACTGTATTAAAACATCCTAAAGAGTATATGTGGAGTATCCGATAACTTCGAGGCAAATTCTAGATTCCTTAAAATAGTAAGCCCTCTTTGTATGCTGATCTCGCTGTCCCCACTATCTGCAGTGGTTATGCCCGAGCATTGACAGAAAATGTAACCAACTTAGGAGATCACTTAGCTGACCACTAAGATGTGCCGAGAGGGAAGAGATCACTCAGACAGCTCCCCCCTAGAATACTGGACCAAGTTGGGCCAGAGCAGGGGGTGGGGGGAAACGGCTTAAAGGGACACTTCTTCTATCCAGGCAGGGCCTAGAAAGTCGGCTTTCCTTATCATCGAGCCAGGAAAAAATTAGCAAGCTGGCCAGTGCCAAACCATTTACATCACCGTTTTATTAAACACCGGCTTAAAAGTGGCTGGTTCTAATAGCCCTTCCCAAAGATCATAACATTGCCTAGGGCTTTAAGAGCATTGAGGAACGTGCATGTGTAGGATCTAATCCAGCCTTTGGGCTGAGCGCCACCAGTGTGATGGATCTAGCTATCATTTAACTCTCTAGCACTGACCTTAGCTAGCCGAAAGCCAATGCAACACACGATTACCAGATATCCGTCTTTTGTAAATAGTTCACTTCACCTCGTCCCTTCAACCTCCAGCGACCCAAGAAAGACATCCAACACCTTTAATGAATGATAGCACATAAGTTAAAACTTATACCGAGATAGGGGCTACCCAGTTTTCCAAGCCCATACTTGTAAAATGCACTGTTGAGCACGAAGAAACGCAACGATGACAATAGGGTTAGCACTTGAGGACTAGGGCACACATGTAGCTTGGTAGCGTAGTATAGATGGAGAGGCACGAACAACGGAGGACACCATCGAACCCACACATCAGACAAGCGATATACCTATAAGATGATAGGTTGCAAACCCCATCTGTAGACTTAAACCTCTTCCCCCGCGTATCAGATCATAAAAGCTGCTAATTAGCTGTAAGAGATGTAGCCCTAACAGCAACCTGCCGCAAAATCAGGGGCTCCGAGTGATGAACCATGCTTCAACATCTTAAAAGACCATCTTTGCACAGTAGATTTATATCAACCACTAAACTCACCACTGCATAGCTCGATTGAAGGGATACCAACATACTAGGAGCAATAAAAAGTGCTAAGTTACTTTTTATTCTAGCCAAATGGTTATGGCTACTATAGTACAGTTCTGGTATCACATCTAATCGATATCCATATTGCCATCTGCCTTCTTCTCTTCCTCCCTCTTGATAGCCTCAACGAAGATGGTGACTTGGTCACTTCCAGTGCCCACTTCTCCAGGAGCTAGCCTAACCCCCAGGCTGTCCGAAATACCCCTCAGTCCACCGTCCCTCAAAGCAACGGATAGGCCAACGAGACTCTGATTAAATTGTGGGCTGTGCAAGACCTTACGGATAACCTCCTTTTTCTGAGCGAGGGTTGCATTGCGTGGGATAATTCCCTGCGGAAGGTTTGAGATTAGATCATCAACGGCCCCAGAGGTCATAGCTGCTAGTAGCGGTGTGGTAGTTGTCGAAGGGAGAAGGTCGTGAAGGGAGATCGTCGGTTCCTGTTGCTGGTATCCACCGCCACCACCACCACGCGCCCCTCCAGGAAGTTGTATCTGAGAAATAAGATTTTGGAGGAAATCGCTCTGACCCTGAGGTTGGGAAACAGGACTTAAGACATGTCCAGTCAGCTGAATAGCCTCCACAGGTTACAATTGCAAAAAGCACAAGAGTGATAAAGTTAAGACGTTCGTAATATGAGCAATGCATGACCCGTATATTCGGACATTAATTCACAATTCAAATTTCGTTACCATAAAGTCTTCCTCCTAAACAAATAATGCAAGCTTCAAAAAAGAACAATGCGGGAACAAAAAAGGACATGTTGCAAGATAGGGGAAACCAAGGAACACCTACGCCCTGCCTCCGTCAGCACCACCTCTCCTGCTGGCACTCCCCTCCTCCTCAACTTCCTCGCTACCAAGGCCAATATCCCCCATCTCCTCGTCATCATCCTGAGGACCTTGGAGGGCAGCATTGATTCGGTGAACCCATCCGTCATCTCTTGCGGACCAATGTCCCAAGTCAGTCGATTCAGCCTTCGTCTGTAACCAGAAAAAGTGGCGTTGGGAAGATGAAGAGAACTTGAGGACCATAACACGGCCAGTTGTACAGCCAGTATACTTGATAATTCTTGCATCCCCGGGGATAATTATAAGGTCATCCTCGGCAGCTGGCTCGACGGCGCCGCGAGGCCTCCAGCAAAAATGCAAAAGCTCTGATTTACCAAGTAACGGTCAGAAAAACAATGTTAAGAAATACGAGAAGTGTTGAGGGAAGGGAATACCATCATCAGGATTGTGGTAGAGATATAGTAGGCCAGGCTCAGTTTGGGAAACGATGTTTGTGCCCTGTATAGCAAAGCACGATAAGTTCAATACGATCAGTAGTAGAGGACGAGAAACAAACATTCTGAGCACACTTCCCAGCTTTGATAGATATAAGGGGTGCTACCGCAGCCATAGTAGATGTTATGGTATTGTAGAGTCGTCAAAAATAGAGATGGGGTAAACAAGGTGATGGTGGTGATGAAAGTGAAAGGCAAAGCTCGGCTGCCTTCCAAACAAGATTCCAAGCTGCCTGCCGCCCAGCCAGAGCGGGAATCCAGAACTCAAAATCCGATAAGACCAATCTAATCTATGTCTCGCCTGATGAGATCTAATCAGATCCTTGCGATCAGCATCACCGTCACGTTAAGCCCTAATCCTATCCACCCACAAATCGCACACATGCCCAGCCAAAAAAATACTCACACACAGAATACCTCCAAAGTAAATTCGAGCCCACCCAACTACAGGCCAAACGACAACCTCAACCGCTATATAAGTTTACCTCCCTGAAAAACCACCCATCGATAATTCAGCAATGTCGGCAGAGAACAAGCAGGTCACGTTCGGGTCCGGAAAGAGGGAAATTCCCGCCCAGAAGGCGAGCAAGTGGTATCCTGCTGAAGATGAACCAGTCAACAAGAAGGTTAGTTATTTCTTGAACCTTTCCGGCTTATTTAGTATCGGGGGTTTGGGGACGGCTACGGGAAAATGGAAGGAAATGGCGGATTGGTAGAAGAAGAGAGTGGAGGGAAATCCTAAACCTCTCTTCTCCGGCCAATTCCAGATGCAATTATCCAAGAGGGGGGCGGGGAACTTCAAATACTGAAGATCCCTATATATATCAAAATTTCAGAGCCCAAGGGTAATAGCTAACTCCCAACAGGTTCGTAAGACCCAGAAGCCCACCACCCTCCGCCCCTCCCTTAAGCCCGGCGCAGTCCTCATCGTCCTTGCCGGCCGATTCCGTGGAAAGCGCGTTGTCTACCTGAAGCCCCTCTCTGGCGGTGTCATCCTCGTTACTGGCCCCTTTAAGCTCAACGGTGTTCCCCTCCGTCGTGTAAACTCCCGCTACGTCATCGCAACCTCCACTATCGTTGACATCTCCGGCATCGACTTGGAAAAATTTGACGAGAAGTACTTTGCGAAGGACAAGGAGGCTAAGAAGTCCAAAGAGGAGAAATTCTTCGAGGCGGGAAAGAAGCCTGAGGTAAAACGTCCCCTTCCCTTTTCTAGGTTAGGCGGAGTTATAACTAACCCAATTGTCTACAAATCAACAGAAGAAGCCTGTCCCCGAAGTCCGCAAAGCCGACCAAAAGGAGATTGACGCAGCAGTCACTAAGGCCATCAAGCAAACCCCCCACCTTTCTGCTTACATCAGCTCCACCTTCTCCTTGAGCAAAGGCGACAGACCGCATCTCATGAAGTTCTAGATTCTCACATTTCTCCCTTTCTTCATGTTTTTATAACTAGCTCAGCCCTTTCTCAAAAACCCTTTTTTCTCCACATGTTCCAATTCTTCTACTTCGGGTCATGGTCGTTTGTGCGGGTGTATGCGGGCAGGTAGGTAGATGGGAAGGCAAAAAGGGGCAAAAGGGAGTTATTCACTTGCGCCCCGATGCCATGCAAACAAAAACAACCGAAATTCAAACAAACAAAAATCTTCAAAATAAACACCCACCGGACCAAATAAACAAAGAAAACGGTACTGGGAATTAAGCTACTTGACTATATGATTGCCCCACCCGGGTGGCTAACTTTACATATTGTGCCTCCTCCCATTCTTCTCTCTTAATATAGCATGCTACGGGTAAGATGCAGGGAGACCCAGGGCAGCCAAGAGCCGATGGAAGAGGGGAAAGGGGGGAGGGGAGGTGTATTTTATACGAAACCAGAAAAAAAAATTAAAATTTAAAAAAACTACACCTCATCCTTTTCCCTCCTCCCTCCCTCCTCCTTCTCCTTCTCAACTCGCAGCCGACGAGAGGTAATTCATACCAGTATGCCCATAATACCATCAAAGCCCGAG
>Ga0307507_10002349_pt1 | contig 40103 bp, 11 predicted proteins | sample 7_EM_MG_FD_207223 | JGI IMG/M metagenome (GOLD analysis project Ga0307507, IMG submission 207223) | Populus trichocarpa ectomycorrhiza microbial communities from riparian zone in the Pacific Northwest, United States - 7_EM | ecosystem: Host-associated > Plants > Roots > Unclassified | place...
CCTCCTCCTCCTCCTCCTCCTCCTCCTCCTCCTTATTCTCCTCCTCCTCCTCTATAGTATCCGGCTGTGCTGATAACGGCGGCGATAAGCGTATAAATAACGGTAACAATAGCTGCAGCGCTGGCGGCAGCGTAGGACGCCCTACTGGGCGACGCCGAGTCTTCTTTATAGCTCTCTTAGAGGCCTACGGCAGCGGCGGCGAGGTGTTGGATAATGTACGTTTACGTCTCTGGCGCTTATTGGCACGAGCTGATATACGTACGGCCGAATCCATAGGTAAACACCAGCTACTCTATACAAATTGCCTAATCCAGTTAGACTAGAGCACGATTTTAGGCAGCGACAGCAAGGTTTGAAGGCGTAGATAGGTAAGGATAATTAATTCCGTCGATTTCTATACAAAATTTGGTGGTGGGGGATGCGCGGGCTTACTTCGGCCCGAGTTCACGATATTTCGCAAACGACTGTATTAGGTTTTGTTAGGCTGTTGTTAATAAATATTAATACATCTGCAATGTTTTGCTAGGACTTTGTTAGCAATTATTATATCCATTTTAATCTTCAGGGGGGTACACTAGCTACCAGTTCCTTGGTTAGTTCCTTAGTCAGTTCCTTAATCAGTTTTTTAGTTAGTTCTTCCTCTGGTTCCTCATTAAGTTCTTCTGGTTTAGGTTATAGGTATAGCTTTACTACTATGGTCCTAAAATCGGTAGGTCCGCTAGGGAGCTATACCTTATATATCTCTTTATCAATTCCAAGCAACTTAAATAGGCCAGTCCATTTACTGCTCTGTTTAGTATTGCCTTTATACCATATAAGTACTTCTAAGTTAAGGGGGAGGTTATAGATTATAGTAACAGATGGGCCATTTTATCAGTTTAGTGCATTATTAACTTGCTTCTTTGCCCTAATCCTTGCAATCTCCTCTATTGCCTTCTTTATGGCTGCTGCTCACTATATAATAGAGGGTGCTGGTAGGTTAAGTTCGCTTATTTAAGGGTAGGCACTAAAGACGAGAAGTATTAGGACTAAGCCATTTAGGCCAGCTGTGTTATTAGCGGCCTTTACCACTATTTATAAAGCCAGTTCTTTAGTTATTCCTAAGTCCTACAGCTCCTCTATAATTATTTAGCGGTGGAGTTAGCGGAGTTTAGTAGTGGTTATGTAGCAAGGGTTTTGGTTAAATAAATAGGTTATAAATAACTATAGTAACTCTTTCTATAGCAAGAAGGGGTAGCTGAATTAGTAAACTACTAGCACCAATTTTATTGGGGTGACTAGGATGTTCTTAAGGTTATTATAATAGACCTTTAGTATATCCATATCTGCAAGACATAGTAGGAAGGGTGTGTTGGCCTTTATAATATAAAACTCAATATTGCCAACTGGTATATTAACTATAACAGAGCTAATAGAAGGGGTAGAACCAATGCCAAACTAGACGTTAATAGCGCCAGCCTTTAAGGTATTGATAACAGTATTATAGGTCTTCCTATATACAAGGTATTATCCATAGCCTACTATTAATCTCTCTAAAGCCCTAGTGTTAATTATTACTCTATAGAACTTATCAGAGGTATATTAGCTAGTAGTAACGTAGGTAAATAGGTCTAAGTTATTGTGGTAAGTAGTTGGGTTAATGCCGGTAATTATATAGGTAAAGGATCGGTCCGCTAAGTTAGTTACAGTATTAATGGCTCCTTTATGCTATATTATTCCAAAAGAGGTAAGGAATAATTTAATCTATTCCTAAGTTGGAGATAGTAGTAGTAACTTAATATTAATCATAAGAGCTTCTATTACGTCATCAGTAGATTCTAAGTCAAGTTTATTATTATAATCTGTTCCCTTATACTCAGTAATATATTACTTGGCGTGCCTATTAAAGCGGCGATTAAGTCTATCTTTAAACTTCTTCCTTAATTCATCGCGTTCTTCTCTTAAGTGTTTAGATAACCAGCAGCCTTCCTTATAGCAGACAAAGCAACGCTTCTTTAATAATGCATATCGGCCGGATAAGGATAATTGTGTTCTATAAGGTAATCAGGGGTATTATCTGTAGTAGCGGCGGTTAGTAAAAAAGGCTTAGGGGTTCTTACTATTTAACTTTTTAAATATTATAATAGAAGATCGTAAGTCATTAATTAGGCTAGTTAGGCTGTTAGAAGGTTTAAAGCAGGCATATTAACACGCTGGTAACTCCTGGCAGGCGTTAATAAGTTTGTTATAAAGGAACTTGTCTATATATAAATTTGGGTTAAGACTATGCTAGAGGTGTCTTAGTTCTTTAATAAGCAACTATAGGCAGTCTAGGGTTAATTTTCCAGTATTCTTGCCTTTGCTTATTATAAACCTTAAGGTTATTAAGTTCTATTGCCCTAGTATACCATACCTGTACTTAGGTCTCTTAAAGTAATTGCGTATAACATTGTAGATTTGGTTAAATAAAAGGGTTAGAGTAACATTCTTAAGGTTAGTATAGTAGTGGTCAAGTGCTAAGCCACGTAATATTGTAGGGTAGGCTTTAACCTTAGCTTCTTAGGGTACATTAGCTCTGCTATAGAGGTTATAGAAGATGGTAAGTTTAAAGTTAAAATTGTCATTTTCTCCGCTGTACTTATTGTCTTCCATATACATCTTTGTAAGGTTTGTTAGCTCCTTACCAAAACCCTAGTTTTGGTTCTATTTAGATAGTCCTATTATTATTAGCAGATTAATATAAGGTTAGTTTTTCTATGCCAATAAGATAGGTTATATGGGTAGGATGGGGTTTATAGGTGGTATTATAAGTAGGGTAGGGTTTATAGTTAGTAAGGTTAAGATTAGGGTTTCAATTGTGGATTGTAAGGTTAGGTTTTCAATAGTACTGGTACTGGCAAAGTTATTCTTAAGAAGGTAGTCAATTCGTCCTAAATTAAACTTCCCTCTAGTTGCCATATACTCCTTAATCTCAAGCTTAGTCCATTCTATAGGACCCTCTTCTTATAAGGTGTTAAAGAGTAACTATAGGACTGTAACATATCTATCCTTCTTAACCCATACTCTATAAGCTTAAAGGAAGTGTTAGAGGTCATAAACAGTTATCTAGTTATAGTTCTTAAAGACTTCTGATATAAAGGTGCTAAAGTTATTACAGTAAAACTCCTATAAGTTGTCGTCTGTTATATTATAAAATCCATATTCTATAATCTTATACTGTATAAATTCACTAATTTCTCCTTTGTCAATATCTTCAGACTATATATTAAGCCCTTCGCTCCATCTCCTCTGTCCTTCTCTAACTTATGCCCTAATATCTAATATATTAATTATTGTCTTATTAGGTTCAATTTTGGGTTCTAAATAAAAATGCGTAATAGACGCGAATGCTTAACTTTTGTTAAGTTTAAATACATAATAGACGCGAACCAAGGGCCTATTAGATAGGGGTTGACTTTTTAAATATACATTAACTAATACTCCTTAACGTGATCTGGGTAGTATAAAATACGTAATAGACGCGAACTAAGGGCCTATTAAAAGGGGTCAGTTCCTTAAACACCTAAGGGCTGTGTATAAAGAGTTAAGGGCCTATTAGATAGGGGTTGACTTTTTAAATACACGTTGACTAATGCTCCTTAGCAAACGAGATCGGTAGAGGCCTGTAGCAGGGACTGATCGAGCTCGTCTCTCTTCGTAGGTGGTACGTCTCCTAATCTGTAATCACTGATTAGTATCGGTATCACTTCCGGTGATACGTAATGCTATTGCAATAGTATGGGTGGTAACTGATTTGATTAATACTTATTAATTCTCCTATTCTACAGGTGGAATTTAGTGGATTTCCTAAGCTCGCTTAGCTTACGTAACTAACCCGATTAGTTTCAGACAACCTCGTTTAGACACTTACCCTTCCATTAAGCTTTACCTCCTAGGAAGTTTTCTCTTAGCTTCTTAGAGTATTCTTATAAGGGTGTCGGACGGGTGCTAGATTAGCTCTAGGACTCTTTCCCACTACTTAGGGTTCCTAGCTTTAACCCTTCTAACGTTCTCTTTAAGAAAGGTTTCTTTAAAGGTTAAGTCTGCCCTATATTACTATCGTAGTGCCTATACTTCTAGTAACCCCTTAGATTCCTACCGGAAGAGGTCTAGTTCCTTACCGCTTCCTTAGTATTTAGAACCGCTCGTTTAAAATCAGTATATATAGTAATCTACAATAGGGCTCCTACACGCCTTATTTTGTTATAAATTAGTAGCTTAATTCTAGCCTAGATAAATCTAATCTTCTCTTTCTTATAGATACTGCTATCTCTATTTTTAAAGGGCTCTAGATCTATCTATTAAGCTTAGGTTTTTATATAGTTTATAAACTAGCAGAAATCCTTATTATTACGCTATATACTATTCTAGAATTATTCCGCGTTACTATATTATATAATATATAAATCCTAGATCTAATTCTTTAGAAAGGTCTATAGCTGTAGCTATATAGTAATTTAATCTTTATTAAGCTAATTAAGTGTAATCTAGTTTAGTAACAGATTTTTAATCTTGCTAATAATCTATTAGATACGTTCTTTAGTGTCGTCTTATATTATTAGCATCTTAAAGAAGTTATCTACTTCACGAACCTAGTTATCTAAGTAGTGGGCCTTAGGTCTAGGACGGAGTTCTAGACTATTAGAGGCCTTAACTAATTAGTTTATATCTTTTTTCCGCTTATTATATAAATACCTCTTTAGGTCTTTTATACCCCCTTAGGTTAGTATAGGGTACCCCCTAGGGAGTCCTTAGTCTTGGCCTAGTTATAAAAGATTTTATCCAGCCTAGATTAAGCTCTGCTAGACCTAGATCTGCCCCTAGAGGTTTCTAATATATTTATTAGTGGCTCCCTCCTATATAGCTTCTAAGAGCCTTATAATAGCTTCCCAATATCCTCCTTAAAGAAGATTAGTTTAGGGCTCCTAACTTCCTAAGCTCTAGCTTAGGGAGACTCTAGCTATAGAGGTAATGTTAGTACTAGTAGCTGGTGTAGGTTTCCTAATAAGGCTTAAGTCTTAAGTTAGTGGTTAGGTTAGGTTACCTAAAAAGGTAAGCCCGCTTAGCTTATAAGCAGTCTATATACCGCTACTATACTAATTATAGGCTGGTAGTCTTCTAGGAGGGTTCTAGTTAGGTCCCTAATTAGACGTATTAGCATATTTCTCTAGCATTTCTAGCTTAGGGGAAGATCTTAGGGTCGCCTCTAGCGCTTAATCTTCCAATTAGCCTAGATAGGGCTAGAGGGGTTCCGGCTGCTTTTAGTAGCGTTACGGCCGTTATAGAGGGTGTCTGTATTTTCCTTAGCGTTGCCGGTAACCGTAGGTGTGCGAAAGTCTTTAAGCTCCTGGTGCATCTAGGTATTAAGGCTCGTTTAGCCATCTTGCCCAGAGGGTTATATTATCGCAATCTTCCGCTATTAGAGGGACCTTCCTACCTTAACACGACGGCTTTCCATAAGGTATCTATAGAGTTTCCATTTAGGTCGTCGCGAGATTTTAAGGGAGGATAGTAGATATAAATAAAAATATAAATAAACAATCTAGTCCTTAAAGCCAGCTGCCCTTCTAAATAGAGTATAAAGGATTTAAATATAAGGGGACTTTATAGATAGGGGGCTATAAGGACACGATTGTAGGAATAGATAGATTGTGGAGAAAACGAATTCTTAAGGAGGTAAGGCCTCTAGGATTGTGGAGACTATATACTACGGGCACGTGACCAATAGATATCTAAGGGGTGTCCAGGGGTTGTCCTAAGGGCAACCTAAGGTGACCGCAATAATATCCCTTACACTACTGTAGTTGCTACTCTAACTGCTACTCCTACTTTAGTCCCTACTACTACCCTGCTCCTGCTTATAATACTACTCTAGCTACTACTTTATTTACTGCTCTGTCTACAGCCCTATTTAGTACTCTATTTAGTACTCTATCTACTACTCTATTTACTACTCTATCTACTGCTCTATCTGCTACTCTATCTGCTACTCTATCTGCTACTGCTTTAGCTTCTACCCTAGCTACTACCTAGCTACTACCCTAGCGCCTGCCTTAGCGGGTACCTTAGTAGTTCTATAAGGCTAAGGATTATAAGTAAGAGTACGACTGTAATGGAGCTTTATAGATTGTAGAGATGTTTATACGGACCCTAAGTAGAGCTTCAATAGAGCTTCAAGTAGAGCCTTGTGTAGAGCCTCGAGTAGAGCTTCAATAGAGCCTTGAGAAGAGCTTTAAGTAGAGCATCATATAGAGCCCTATATAGAGCTTTAAGCAGAGCCTCGTGCAGATATTCCAGCAGAGCTTCAATAGAGCTTCGATTGAGCTTCGATATGAGCTTCGATATGAGCTTCGATTGAGCTTCGATTGAGCTTCGAGCAGAACCTCGTGCAGATATTCAAGCAGAGCTTCGATTGAGCTTCGATAGAGCTTCGAGCAGAGCGTCGTGTAGAGCCTTGAGTAGACTTTAAGCAGAGCGTCGTGCAGAGCTTTGTACAGAGTTTCTCTACATAGAGCTCGTATTTAGGCTTGTTTTTGAAGGCCTTGTAAACAACTTTGTATAGAGCTTTGTGCAGGCGTTTGTGCAGACGTTCGTGCAGACGTTCGTGCGGACGTTTGCAGAGACGATGGTGGAGACGTTTGTACGGACGATTATATGGGCGATTGTAGGGCCGTTCGTAGAGCCGTTCGTAGAGCCGTTCGTAGAGCCGTTCGTAGAGCCGTTCGTAGAGACGTTCGTAGAGCCGTTCGTAGAGACGTTCGTAGAGACGTTCGTGCAGACATTCGTGGAGACGTTCGTACGGATAATTGTATAGGCGATTGTATAGGCGATTGTAGAGCAGTTTGTACAGCCGTTCGTGGAGCCGTTCGTGGAGCCGCTCGTAGAGACGTTCGTAGATGTACGAAAGTTGTGGTCTTGTATCGACCGGATATCCGTGCACCGATCATAAGAATTGAATGAGGACTCTGTCTTCTTGAAATGTGGTTCTAAGACCTCTATATATACATGTAGGAAAGGTATAGGAAAGGAAAGACAAGGGGGGTAAGGGGAGTTAATGAAACTCGGGGTAGGTGACCGAGTTGATGACCGAGTCGGTGACCGAGTCAATAAGTAAGTAGCTGAGTTGGGGTAAGATAACCTGATTTAGGTCGACATACCCCCCCAGCTGATCGACTGGGTGGTGATCAGCTGGATATACCTAAATAGGAAACATCTATGGTTTTGAACCAAATAGAAACCATTTAAAAACAGAACTTGATAAGGAAATTGTGCAAAATAGGTTAAACAGTATACTTAAATCCAACTATAATAGGGTCTTAATATTAATTAAATTTAGTTGTTGAATGAAGCTTTCGTGCTTCTGCCTTAATAGGGCCTTTATAAGACCGTTAGCTGTTATGTTAGTAGTAGGAATCTACTTAATTATAATTAAGCCTTTCTAAACTTCTTAGCGAAGCTAGTGCTGGTAGATATTTATATGACGAAGCTTTATATTTAATTGAGGTCCGTTTTTAGTGAGCAGTTAAATTATCTGTTAGTTATTATAGCCAATTATATGCTCCTTATTTGTGTGGAGTTGCAGATTCTAAAAAAAGCGCTGCCACTAAATTAATTTGGTAGCTGCGTTTAATAGAGCCTTAAGCTTAGCTTTAGTGCTTAATGTTATAATAGTCTTCTGCTTGGTAGAGCGCCAGTTAATTACTCCCCTAAATAGTGAAAATATAAAGCCTTCGGTGCTCTTTTAACTAATAGGATTATTGCTGAATGCAGTGTCGCTTATATAAACGATAATCTGACTTCTAATGTTCCTGTTTAAGTACTTAATTGCGAAGGCTCTCGTTTAATATAGGTATGCAATCGCTTCATTGACTACGGCTTTGTGTAGGGACGACGGATTGCGAAGGAATTCTGTGAGCTTGCTCGAGGCTCGAGCGGAGTTAGGTTGTGTAATGCAGGTGGCGTAGAGTAGTGATCCGACCTTTCTTTGATATATATAGACCTGCTGCTTAGAGGCCTGTTCTGGATTAGGCAAGAGATTTTCCGTACTTATTGGTATATGTACTGGACGAAAGTCCTTTAGATGGAAGGTGCTGGCGATCTTGTTGATGTAGGAATCCTAGTAGAGCCAAAGCTTCTGTTAAGGTCGATTGCGAAGGACTCTAATTCCTAAGAACTAGGTTAGTTCTCCTAGGTTCTTAATCTTATACTTTATTGTTAGCTGTTCCTTAAAGAGTTAAAGCTTTAGTAAGTCTTCTATGCGGCAGGCTGCTATAATATCGTTAACGTAAAAGAACACGATTAGCTAGTTGTTGTAAAATAGATATAATTCTCTATTGACTGCCGTTAGACCTAGGGACGTTAGTATAGTTAAGAACTTATTAAGCTAAAGCAGTGGTAATTATTGGAGGCCGTATAAAGCTCTTTAAAGAAGTAGACACCTACCCTTCTGTTAAAAGCCATCTAGAAACTTAATATAGACTGTCTTATTAATAAGGCTGTTGGCAAAGGCGTTAACTGCATTATACTACTAAGTCTCTAAATTAAATATGGCGACGATTGCTATTATAGCTCTAAATATCTTTACTGCAAGGGTTGCTGTATATATGTCCTTTTTACTAAGTTGTTATAAGTTACCTTATATATAAAGACAGGCTTTAAATTTGATAAGATATCTATTAGTGTTAAACTTATAAGTAAATACCTAGGTAACGGGTATAACGTTAAGCGACGCCGTCCGTTTAACGGACTCAAATGTCCCTTACTGCTTAAGATCATTATATTCCTTATTAGCGGCTTCTGTAAAGCCATCTTTATACGGGTAAGCTTAAAGCTCCTTCTAGCTGCGTGGTAGTGGTGGAAGCTTATTACAGTATAATCGCTTCTAGTTGTGTCTAATTCTGGTAGTAAAGGCTCTATAGAAGGCAGGAAGGGTATCTAATTGCTTAATATTTATTAGGTAAGCTGCTTAACGCGTTAAGAGCTTCTTAGTTCTTCTACCTTCTATAATATTAACATCACCTATATCGCCTATAATCTCCTATCTTAGACGGGCTTCTTCTTTAGAAATAAGTTTAAATTAAGGTCTTTGATTAATTAAGGAACTTAACGGCTTTATATTTGTAGTATTTAATTAAGGTTCTAGCGTCTTAGCTAGGGTAGGGAGGCCAGGTGTAGAGTTATTCTTTAAGGATTGTAGGCTAATTACGTTATTACCTTAATCTATTGCTTAATCTTAATTTTCATTAGTATCTACCTGTCAACTTCCACTACTATCTACCTCGTCCTCCTTATCTAACGTCTTATCCTCCTTATTTAACATCTTATCAAGCTCTTCCTAAAGCGTCCTATTACTATTTAACATATTAATTACCTCCAAAATTTAATCAGCTCGTTTTTGGAGCAGATTTATAAGATCTAGCTAACTATTGTTATAGAGCAACTGCTTATTAAACGTCACGTCTCTTGTTTAAATTACCTTCTTTTCGCTAGGTATATAGACCCTATACATATTTGTTAACTAGTACCCAACTACGTATCCAATATAAGCCCTTAGTTTAAGCTTTTATATGCGCGGGATATTATATTTAAGCGGGTAAGCTCTACAGCCATATACTTATAGGTGAGCTATATTTGGCTTTAATGGCGAAATCCCTAGTACTGACTAAAGCTTCTTAAAAGGTGTTATCTAGCCGAGCTAAGTATTTAGTGTCCGATTAATTAAATACGCTACAGCTCTAGTAACCTCTAGCCATAGTTCTTCTGGTAGTTAAGCTTTAATTCATATACACCGAGACTTAATAATAATCACCCCCCTAGAACGTTTAGTAGAACTATTCTAAGACTTTATATATGGGGCCGATTTCTCTAGTAATATTCCTTTTTAAGTCCTTTAAGCGTTAAACTTGCTACCTAGGGACGTTTCGCCATCAATTTAAATTATTGCGATTTTTAGGTTATACTAACGCTCCACCCTATTTAAATATTATATAATTGCTTACGTTGTCAATGACTTATAGGTAAAAGTCTCTACCTCATTTATACGCAGATATTCGTTATAGAAATATATTGTCTAGATGTGACCGTTATACGCCATAATCTCTAGAAATAAGTCGATATGTACTTAGTAGAAGGGCCTAGTTGCCTTACTGGTAGGTATTCTTCTTAATACAATTTCATAAGCCTTACTAACAGCACAGGTCTCACAGTTAATCATTACTAAACCTTGAAGTTTCGCACTACCTGCTTCCTAGGGTAAATGCTTAATCGCGTTGGGTCCTATATAGCCCTGTCTCTTATGCCAGAGTTCGCCTAATATTTCCTAATTAGGAAGGGGATCTCGCAATTAGATTGCGAATAAGGCCTTACTTAGGGTCCTTGGTTGTGGTTTGTTGTACTTAAGCATCGATTGGTTATAATGGCTCTTGTATAAGGCAAACGTCTTATAATCGTTCTTGTAATATAGTAGGTTCCTTTTATTGTCCCACTATATATTCTTTTTATTAAACTTCTTTAGGTAGGCTAAATTTGTATAAAAGGCTGGTATATATACTGCGTTAGCTAAGAAGATCTTTCTGGGACCTAATAGCGTTTAGATAGTAATTACTGCCGTCCCTACACCCTTAATTGGATTAATACCTATTCCGGCATATATAAAGTCATTGCTTGGTCGGAGTTCGTTAACAAATCTTAATTAATTGTTGATGACGTGTATTGTGGTTCCGCTGTTAAGAATTACGCTGTCGCGCAGCTTGTAGTTAGTGCCTGCTTTCTAGGCGCCTATTTAATATACAGTAAAGGTACTATCGTCTTCCTTTTAACTTCCGTCTTAGTTCAGTGCAGCTTCCTTTTCTAAAGACCGCTTTCTAACCTTCTCTAGTGTTCGCTTATGCCATTCCGGGGCGTTAGTAATCTTTTCCTTAACCTTCTTGGCCGTAGCTTTGTCTAATTTCCAGTCCTTTAATTAAACCGACTTGTTAATATAAGGACAATCTTGGAACTAGTAAACAGCTCCATAGTAGCACGTTGGGGTATCCTTCTTCCGTGCCGTCTTGGAAGGGATAGGGGCCTTGTCCTTAGGAGCCTCATCCTTAGAAGCCTCGTCAATTGATTTGCCCTAAAAGCTTACTGCATTGGCACTGAACTAAGCTCTATTCTTCTGCTAGGCAGTCTCCAATCTTTAATAGTCCTAATATATATCAACCATTTAATATATAGATATCACATGGTTGTCGGCCCAGTTATATTTATTAAACTTAACCCTCTACGTTAAGGCCTAATTTAATAATACTGGCTCTATCGCCATTAGAAAGTCTCTAATTGCTCAGTTGCTATATATATCCAGCAGCTTGATCTTTTTACAGTCGTTATATATCTTCTCCTACTGCTGTAGCCAGGCCTTGAAGTTCTGGTTCTTCGGGCCCTTTTTAACCTTGGCGTATTGAGTGGATAGGTAGAGCTGACGTGCTATATTAGTAGGGGCAACTCTCTCCTTAAAAGCCACTAGGGTATTATATACTAAGTCGACACCCAGTATATAGGTGTTAAGGTTCCTGGTTACTACACCGGTAATATAGCTTTGTAGAGAGGTTAAAGCTGTTTTCTTCCTCTTGTATTCCTTCTCTACCGTCTTATGTCTCTTGCAGAGAATTTAAAGCTCGTCCTTCTCGTCCTTAGAGAGAGTTGTATAGGAGGTTGTTCCTATCTTTACATCTAAAGGCTTAAGAAAGGCTGGTTTAATTAGTTAGGGTAACTAATCTTATTTGGTTAAGGGGTCGACGTATTCCTATACGTCTCCTATTCAAGCTTGAAGTCTAATAAGGTTAATCCATTCGTCCTAGTTAGCTTAACTCAATAATATTACCGTCGTAGTAATGGTCTAGGTAGGTGGTTAAGAAGTTATATTAAAAAGGTACTTATAGGAAGGATAAAGGATTTAATAATAAGTAGCAATTTAATAAGGGGTAGAATTAATTAAATAGATTAATCAAATTAATTAGTTGAATAGGGGCAATACGGCAAGCAACCCGGGCTCATAACTGTCGATCGGATATCCGTGCACCGATCATAAGAATTAAATAAGGACTCTGTCTTCTTGAAATGTGGTTCTAAGACCTCTATATATACATGTAGGAAAGGTGTAGGAAAGGAAAGACAAGGGGGGTAAGGGGAGTCAATGAAACTCGAGGTAGGTGACCGAGTCGATGACCGAGTCGGTGGCCAAGTCAATGAGTAAGTAGCTGAGTCGGGGTAAGATAACCTGATTCAGGTCGACATCTTGGGATGCGCCTGAATACAACAGCGATAAGGTTAAAGCAGCTTAAGCGCAGAAGATAGATGTATTCTTATTTAGTATGCTTTGCCTATAAGTTCTATTTAAAAGGCATCTCTTTAGAATTATACCATTTCCGCAGGAAGCATGCTAGGTAGAACAGGGTTGTAAACGATCAAACTGATTGCAATCAGATAAGATTATCGATTGGATTGTGATTGGATTGTTGGTTCGTAATCCGATTGCAACCCAATTACAATTAGATCAGCGGCTTGGCATTCCCACATCAATAATTTTAAGCTAAAGCTCTCTTTTTACATTGTATAAAAAATAAGCTCTAAAGCAGATCTATCCCAGATTATAAATACTCTTTAATTAATTAAGCTTTCTTCTTAGAATAAGGGGAAATATTAAAGCCCAATCCTTTTATATACCCGAGAACCGTATAAAGATAAGCCAGCGCAAGATAAAAATGGAAAAAAAATCTATTACTACAAGTCCACAGACTGCAAGTATAGTATAATAGTTACTATAAATTTTTAGAGGCATCTTAAACGAAATTACTTAATTAATATTAGCCTTTTAAAAATAAGTTATACAAAAACTAAAGTAAACGCTATACTTAAGGATCTTTAGGGGCAGGCTAGATCCAAAAGCAATCTATTAGAGTTTAAATCCATTATTCTAAGGTCCTTTTTTAATCGCGAAGTTATTAATTAAGCCTTTATTAATTTAATTATTATATAAAACCTTCCATTTAATATAGTTAAATAGCCAGAATTCTATACTTTCTAGTAGGCTTTAAATTAGGAGTCCCAGAGCTTTATTACAGCAGCTTATAGAGATATTAGCTAGAAGATTAAATAGTTATTTAATTCTTAAAAGGATATTATATAAAAAAAACTTCAGTTAGCAATTTTAAATATTTATCTCTCTATTAATGTCTAGACCTCTCTAAATAACTACTCTCTCCTCGCTATTCGCTCCTATTTTATTAATACTTAAAAGTAAAGAGCACAGGCTCTTCTTATTTTATAACTAATTATAAACTATAGCAAAGAAGAACAGTAGAATACCCTTCTTCCAGTATTACTGGATTATAGTATTATATAAGAAATTAGGGCTATTATTGGTAATAATTCTTTAATAAATAATATACTGTGTTATATAATATCCAATTTCCTACTAGAGAATAAAGACATTTAATAGAATTGTTCGTACTAACTTAATAGCACGAGTGAGTCGTATCCCGGGGCACGAAATACGTATAGTATTGTATGCTCTTTGGGATGGTGGTGACTGTCTCTTGTATTAAAGCAGACTACGTGGTCTATATACTGATGCGACCTCCCCCTGATTAGTCAGTGCTTTAGGGGTGCACTAGACGCGTAAGCGGGTGGTTAGTGCACCAAACGCGTAAACGCGTAGTTGGTGTACCGTACGCGTAAGCACGCGTTCGGTACGACAGGTGCTGTAATTATACACTGGCGGTACTTGAAAAATGAAACCACCTATATACAGCCTCCGTAATTGTTTTAATAGAACCGTAAAATATAAAAGAAATATATAGGAAATCCCTCCTAAGGTGCCTTCTAGGCTGCCTTCCAGACGGTGCTTTGAGCTGGCCGTAAGTCCTGCTTAAGGTCCGTAAAGTAAACTGTATGGCCTTCCAACGGGCCGTAAAGGAACCGTATGGCCTTCCAACGGGCCGCAAATGAACTATAAGTGCTCTATTAGTCACGTTCCACCCATTCTATAACCTTTAGATTGAGCTTATTTGTGTTAATTAGGGTTTTTAGAGCTTGACACAGCTTTGCCTTAGTTATAGCGTCCGCTGGGTTGTCTCCGCTACTAATCTATTTAACCTCTGTGATTTTATATTATTTGTAGGCCTGATGTAAGCATATTAGGTCGACCATAAGCCTCTTCTCTTGTGTTGTACCTAGTTTAACTAGGCAGTTGTAGAGGGACTTTAAATTGGTGCATAAAACTAGGGGTAACTGCTCTAGTTGTAGAATCTTCTGGACCGTTAATTTGATTGCGGCTGCTATATTAAAGCTATAAGCTAGTGCATATAGTTTAGAAGCTAGTACACTATGGGTTACCCATTTGCATTTAATTAAGGACTAGTGTAGGATGTTTACGTCCTAATTATGGTCCATAAGTATAATTATAAAGCCGATTTGCGATGATAGGTCCCTATTATTAGTAAAGGAGGCGTCCGTAAATATTAGTAAGCTATGGGAACTTAGGTCTAGTGGTACAAAAGTAAGTCCCCTTACTATATTATCAATTTGCCACTGAATGCGCTTATTAAGCTACTTGATATTTTCTTCTTGCAGATCTACTGCCTGGGCTGTAAAGGATAAATCGTAGGCAGATTTAGGCTGACAGACTATAGCAATATAGGCGCCTTTTGCACGCTATGCAACGTATTAGTCCTTTATATTTATAGTCTTGCGGGTCTCTCCGCGGGAGCTGGTGAGGTCCGTAGGCTTTGCTGTAATAGGCTTTAGGTTTTAAGCTTGGCGTTCCTAAGTTAGCTTAATTAGGTTGCCCTTTTATGTAATTAGGCCTCTATTAAACTTGATTGGATTCTACTTAGTTAACTACTCTTATGGCTTTGCCAAGAACTTGGCCTTTTATAGTTTAGTTTCTTTAGCGTTTGCAAAGGTCTAGTTTGCTAGAAATAGGGTATTATCTATTTAGAGTCTAATAATACCAAGGCTGTTTGATGGGCTGTATAGGAGGCAGGGGTTATAGGTCAACTGTTCCATTTTAAGCTTACTAATGTAATACTAGTAGTACGTCTTAAACTAATGGTTTCCAGCTTCTGGTACTTTGTAAAGAGGTTTTATAACCCATAAAATTATTTCTGGTTGTAGGTTAAGCTTAAGGGGTGGCTATATAAAGATGTCCCTACTTAGGTAGATATTAGACTGCACATAGGCTTATAAGATGTCCCGTAAGTAAAGGGCTACGGATTTGGTTTACTGTAGTCCAGGCATAAGTGCGAGTATAATCCATTAACTGACCTGTTGAATTATAGGCGATTGCGTAAGGACTAGGTCCTTTCCCTAGTTATTATAAGCTTGTACAACAAGCCTTAATTTCTTAAAGGCTTTGTTAGTACCAGGGTGCTTAATCTTGTTAATAAAGTATGAGTTGAATATACGGACGCCTTGCGGAACGTCTCTCTCCATTATAATCGCAAAGACACCCTTCTTAAGTAGTCTGTTAATCTCTTTATGTCGTAAGTCCGTAAATGGGGTTTCTTGTACTAGAACTAATATATCCACAGGCGGAGATTACCTTGCGGTTATTCTTGCGGAGGTTAGGTAATTCTCTATTATGGGGTTTTTAGTTATGGGGTGCTTTTAGGGGCGTCCTTAACCACGCTTTATAGTAGGTTTAGTAGGTTTAGTGGGTTTCTGGGGGACTTCTAGGGTAGGTAAGGGTGCTTCTAGTTTATTTGATTTGGCAGTCGCTTCTAGTTCGTCTGGTTTGGCGGTTGCTTCTAGTTTATCTGGCTTAACGTTATAGGTGTTTTTGGGCCGAAAGTAGGGTTTTATGGACGTGCTTCTGAAGCTGGTTGGCCTACTAGGGAGCTATACGTAGCACGTCTCGTTTTCTACGGCTAGTAGATAATAAGGTCCATTCTAGCTGCCGCTTTTACGCTATACGAGGACTTTAGAGTTAAGTGGGAGGTCGTGTACTAAGGTCGTATTAGGTCCGTTGCGGTAGTATAGGGCGTTATTGACAGTTTGTTTGGCCTGTAATTTGACTATTTTGGCCATTGCCTTCTGTATTACAGCTGCTCGTTCTATAATAGACGGGGTAGGAGGGCCTAGGTTGCTTATCCTTAGGTAGGCTCCGTAAACCAAGAGGGTGGGTACTAGTCCATCAGGGCCAGCGGTGTTGTTAATGGCTTTTACGGCTATCTATAAAGCCAGTTCCTTTTAGATGTCCTTATACTTGTCTATAATAATCTAATAAGCTCTCCGTAGAGCTAGGTGAGCTTACTTAATAAGCCTAACGGACTAGTGCGCCTTAACTAGAATGGCTTTTGTTGAAATAGCCATAGCCATAGCATACTGTTGGAATTCTTTGCTGATAAAGTTCCTACTAGCGTTGTAGGTGATATACTTAGGGGGTCTAACGTATGTGTTAATCTAGCAGGTCCGTAAAATGTCCCAAGTGTGTTTTGCGGATATATTTTACAACTAACGGGTGGCTTAATAGCGGGTTGCCTTATCAATTATATATAATACTAGGCTGCCGTTAATGTATATAATGTCTACGTATACTAAGTGGTTAAAGTCAAGGTTCTTATAAAGGGTAAACTTAAATCGGCCTAGGGAACGTCCGTATTTCTAGTAAAAGGAGTAGTATTTAGTTAGGTAGTCGATTGCCTTTCTATTAACATTATCGTGTCCAGAGCGTTTAAGGACTCTATATAGCTTTTCGGCTAATAGGTGGCCGAAACGGCGGTATAGGCGGTGGATTTCGGTACTAGTAAGGTAGCACGGGTTATGGTCAAAAGATTCCTAAACGTAGGTCTATAGGGTCTCTCCCTATATAAGGAACAGGTGTCTAAATTGTTGTATAATTGGCAGGGTAATATGCTTACTTCCTAGGGCAGTTATAGGGCCAATTAAGGTGTCCGTAATGTTGTTGTAGTAGACCTATAACTTATCTATGTCCGCAAGGCAGAGTAGGAAAGGGGTATCCGCTTTTACTATGTGGAAGTTAACTAGGCCAATTAGGGTCTTAACTTTAACTAATCTAATTAATGCAGTTGAGCCAATGCCAAATTAGACGTTTATGGCCCCAGTTTATATAATATTAATGTCTATATTATCATCTGTAGTGGTCTTATATGCAAGGTATTGTCTATAGCCTGCGGTAGACTTCTTAAAGGCACCTATATCGATTATAACACCGTAGAATTCCTTAGGGGTATAGCGTTCTATGGTAATATATGCAAATGGGTCCTGTTTGCGGTCCGTAACGTCTGTAATGGGTCCAACGGGTGTGCTTGTAGGCCAGTTTTCAGGTGCAATTAAGTGTGTAAAGGAGCAGTTGGCTAATACGGTTGTAATATTAAAGGCTTGGCTGTCTATAAAAGGTCTAAAAGTGGTTAGGAATGTCTCTAAGGTCTTTTATTCCTAAGTGTCTAAGTTAAAGTTAATTATAAGGGCTTCTATTAACTTATTAGGGGGCTTTTCTGCTTCCTTTCCTTTATATTCTAAAATAAACTGGTTAATACGGCTATTAAGTCTTTTCCTGGACTTGTTATGTTCTTTCTAGGTATGCCTTGTAGACTAATATCCTTCCTTACCGCACACGAAGCACTTCTGGCTAGTTTATCTGTGGGGGTATGTTTTTATATAGGGGTTGCTACGGGGGTTATAGGTAGGACTTAGTCGGTACAGGTGCTGCTGGCGGTAGCGGCGGTCCGTAAAGTAGACGTCTGAGTCTGTTTGCGGATATTGAATATCTGTAACGAAGGCTTGAGTGCTGCCTGGTGGGTTTAAGACTTTGTACATTACAATAGAGGAGCGTAGGTCATTAATGAGGCCAGCTAAGGTGTCTGTAGGCTTATAATAGGCGTACTTGTAGGGCTCTACTTCCTAGTAAGCCGTAATAAGTTTGTTATGCAGGAAGTCGTCTGTTTGAAGCTTGGCGTCAAGGCCGTGCTATAGGTGCCGGAGGTCTTTGATAAGAATTTGCAGGCACTCTATAGTTAATTTTTTAGTGTTCTTGTCAATTACGGTCCGTAGCTTAGTTGCATTCTATTAGGTAAGAATATTACGCTTATATTCCGGTCCTTTAAAGTAGTTGCGTGTAGCTTTGCATAGCTTATTAAAGGGAACACCAAGGGGGTTGCTCTTGAGGTTGGTATAGTAGTGGTTAAGGGCTAGGCCACGCAGCATGGTAGAGTAGGCTTGGCTAAATTCCTGTTTAGGAATATTAGCCTTCTGGCAGAGGTCCGTAAAGATAGTTAGTTTAAAGTCAAAGTTGTTGTTTTTACTACTGTACTTGGATTTGTTAGTATAGAGCTTAGCTAGGTTAGCTAGCTCCTTGCCGTAGGTCTTTGCTTGGGTGGGTTGCGGATCTATAACTTGCGGATCTGTGGCTTGCGGATATGTAGCTTGCGGATATATGGCTTGCGGATCTATGACTTAGACAATAGGGGTAATTTGGTCCGTATTTTGGTTTGCGGGGGTATTACGGTCTGTAATTTGGGTTACGTGGGTATTGCGGTCTGTAACTTGGGTACTGGGTATACTTTGGCCCGTAAGATCAATTCCGAAACTGCTTGGGTTTGTAGGATAAGTTTAGTTAAGTGGGTTAGGTATAAGGCTAGCGATTATATTAAGTTTAGAAGAAGTAAAGAGTTCCTTAGTTTCTTGGAACTAGTCTAGGATTTCCTTTTTAGTCCATTCCGTTTGGTCCTTCTCGTGTATTATATTGTATAAGGACTATGCAATAGTAACTTATTTATTCCTTTTAACCCATACACCTTGGTTACGTAAGAGGGTCCATAGGTTACGGATAGTAGTAGGGTTGCATACTTTAAAGATAGCTTCTATAAAGTCCGCAAAGTCTTCCTGGTATTGCTCCTATAGGTCAACGTTTATAAGCTTAAAATATTCGTATTTAAGAACTTTAAATTTAATGTAGTTGTTAACGTCAGGTATAGACGTAAGGTTGGCTCCCTACCTCCACTTTTCCTGGCCTTTATTAACTTGCTTCCTTAGGTCTGCCATACTGTATAGTATAGTGTAGTATGTAGTGGGTGGAAGAGGTCTTGTAGTGGTCCGTAAAGGCAGTTAATGTCCGTAACGGTTTGCAGAAGGGTAGGGGGTTTCCGTAAGGTCTTATAACGGTCCGTAGAGGTAATTAACAGGTCCGTAGTGGTTTGTAGAAGGGTAAGAGGTCTCCGTAAGGGGTCTAAGAGAGGTCGGAGGTATTAGGGGAGGTGTAGTAGGAATAGGGGTTTGAGGTTTAAAGGAGGTTAAGGGTAGGGGTTCCGTACAGGTCTGTATTTGCGTCTATTATACTTCTGGTAAACTATACTAAGACTTGAATAAGTATACAGAGTTAGAGATAAGTCTGTAATCCCCAACTTCCGACCTTCTAGCAGGTCGTACTAGGAGTCTAAACAGGTGGTCGCTGTCGTGTATCGCTTAGGGGGAGGTGTCAAGTAATTGCTAATCTGTACGCGCTTACTAATCTGTGTTCGTACTAACTTAATAGCACAAGTGAGTTGTATCCCGGGGCACGAAATACGTATAGTATTGTATGCTCTTTGGGATGGTGGTGACTGTCTCTTATATTAAAGCAGACTACGTGGTCTATATACTAATGCGACCTCCCCCTAATTAGTCAGTGCTTCAGGGGTGCACTAGACGCGTAAGCGGGTGGTTGGTGCACCGAACGCGTAAACGCGTAGTTGGTGTACCGTACGCGTAAGCACGCGTTCGGTACGACAGGTGCTGTAATTATATAAGAATCCTGTCTACTAATAAATTTAATGCTAAGGATATATTATTAACCTTACAGTTAATGCTTTCCTCTTTAGTGCTACTTAAGAGGGAAAGATTAAGGTGTATAAAAGGCTCTCTAAAAAGGGAAGTATAGAGCTAGAGATAATATATAATAAGGCCATGTAAGAGAATAAAAGGGATATATTCTGCGTAATAGGGGCGCTTAGGCGGTTATATAATATTATTATCCACTCCCGCTCCTTAAGCAATTATATAAAGCAGTTTAAATTAATTATTAGATAAAGGATTCCTTTTAATAATTATATAAGATAGAATAGCTGGTGGTAAATACTGGAGACTGCAATCTAGTATAAGTCTAGAGTTAACTAGTATATAAAGGCTAATATAGATATACTTAATAAAGACTTTCTTAACCTAGCTAACTGGTCCCTCCTTTATATAATTAAGAACTTCCTTAGGCCTTTCTATAGCGCAACTATAAAACTTTAAGGGCACAGCTTAAGCCTTAGCGAAGTTCTTTTTATAATAAACGTCCTTATTAAACATATAGAGATACAATAGGCATTAATAGGTATTAGATTAAACTAAGACCTAAAGCATTATATTAAACGAGCTTAGGAAAAGTTTAACAAATACTATACTAAAATAGACAGCTCTCCTCTCTACGCTATGGCACTAATTCTTTAGCCTTAGCGTTATATAAAATACATTAAAGAGATATAGAAAAAGGAGTGGTAGAAACCTGCGCTTTAAAAGTTAAAGCAGCTTTAGGAGTAATTTTAAGATTTCTATCCCCTTTATACTATATTATATAAAAGGCCTTTATAGTACTAGATAAGGGAAAAAGAGCTAGATAAGTTTAATCTTATTATAAATAACCTTAAAGAAAGAATTATTTAACCATAAAGCCTTAATAAGTATAAGGATTACTGCTCTAAAGCTCTGTACGAAATATAGGGCCCAGCTCTTTATTAGTGGACTTAAGAGCTATAAAGAAAATAATAGCCGAGGCTTTTAATTCTTGCTATAAATATCCTTTCTATTCTGGCTATGAGCGATAACCTAAAGAGGGTTTTCTTAGGTAGCCGTTATATAATAAGCTAGGAAAGAATAAAGATGGAAATAGACAGCCTTAAGAGAACAAAATGTTTAAAAAACTGGTATAGAAGTGGGATTTTAAGTGGGTAGTTGTCTAGGGTTCTAGGGGTAGAGATATCTCTTTAATAGGATTAATTATACGGGGTGCCAAGGAATCTGCTGTCACGTGCTATAATTGTTAATTAAATTATAATCGTCAATTAGAATCTCGCAATCACAATAATCGGATTATGGCTAATTGTAGCTGATTGTTTACAACCCTAAGGTAGAATAATATTACTAGGGCAAGAAAGAGGGGCTTCTAAGCAAGAGAATTCTTAAAGATTTTAAGCGGAAAGATAAGTTGGTAATACCCGCTTAACAGCTTGTGATGGCTGAGAAAGATCTAGAAGATAACAAGAATCACGCGCTTAAACGATTTTTTAGCGCGTTATTAACCTGCAACCCAAACTAACGCGAAGACAAACTAAAGCAGTTTGGTTACCTACTACTAAATCTATAAGCTTAGATTCTTTTCTCTAGTTATAGCTAGGTAATGCTATTTAAGAACGCAACCTTAGCAATCGGGATATAAAAAAGATAAATTTTAAGTGTTAGGCTGCAATTCTAAGGCAAAAGTTATAATGTAATTTTAAATATTAAGCTAATACGTTTAGGTTGTGCTACTACTTAATTCCCTCCTTTACTTAGATAATCAGGTCCAACAATATGTTAAAGTATTACGGACGCTTTAAGTACAATGTTACAACTACTTAGGGAAGAGTCGTAGGAAGCTAGTTAGTTAATACAGGCATAGTCTAGGATAGATCTGGTGGAACCATATAACGAGAAATGGTAAGCGAGTTATATAATGTTATACGCAGTGTATAAAGTGTACGCAGTATACGCCCGCGTATAATACGTATAACACGTACCTCACGTATAAAAGAGGATTTCTTAGGAGTATAGTTATGTATTTAATGGACCTCAGTCCCTACTATAGATAGTTCTCTCCTTGTAGTGAATCTTAGAATACAATTAGAGTTAATCTGTTAGGCAACCACTCCACTAGTTATTATTATGTTGTTGATTTGTTCTTACCTATATACCCAGCCTAATAATAGAACCCACCGTAGTTCCTACTACAAGGTTCCATTACACATTCACTACTAAGGTTACAGTATTGAATAAGATTAAACAACATGCCACCCAAAGCACTAGTTACAACGGCGTTGACAGCAGCTATAACCTTAGGGCCAGGTGATACCAGTATAGACAATAGGGATTCTCAAGTGGTTACGCGAGGTTAGTTATAGGAAATAGTTAATCACTTATAAGACAATAATAGGATACTTAAAGAACGCATTAATGAAATTAGAGTAGCAAAAATCAAGCTACCTTTAATCAAACAATTCTTAGGGGAGAAGTCGAAGCTTAAAGGATTCCTTACGCAGATACACTTTAAGGTGGTACAGAAAGGAGCAAAGTTAGCAATATTGTTGGATTAAGTAGCCTATATAGGATTGTTCCTGACAGGGAGGGCACTTAAGTAGTTTAAACCGTATCTCACAGAAATATAGGCCAATGGCATAACAACTACTAACCAGGACGTACGGTATATATTTACCAGTTAGAATAGGTTCGCGGAATAACTAACGCAGATATTTAAAGACCTAGAGGCTATAACTATAGCGAAATAAAAGCTTTAGAACTTAGTATAACGCACTTTAGCAATTAAGTATATAACACAGTTTTAAACACTAGCTATATAGGTTAAGTGGAATAATAAGGCGCTTATGGCACAGTATAAATAGGGACTTAAGGCTAAAGTCCAGGACGTAATTATCCTAATGGAAGATGCGGATACTTTAAGAGAGTTAGTAAACCAGTTAATAAAGATTAATAATAGGATCTACTAAAGGGAATAAGCTAAGAGAGGGCAAGATAGAGTTCTATAGTTATATAAGGCGTAGAGTACGCAATGACAGACATAGAGTTAAAAACCATAGAATGGCGCAGAGCTAATGGACCTAAACGGTACTAAAGAAACCTAAAGATGGGAAAAGAAACTATAGAAACCTAGAGGTTAAGGATTAAGTAATTAAAGAACCCAGGAGTAGAGGCCAAACTAGGGATCTTAGCAGTAGAAGACGTTTAGGCGGACTCTATAGTAAGAAAAATGGTTTAAAGATAGGGCTTATATAAATTGCGGAAAACAAGGTCATTTCGCCAGAGACTATAGAGGTGGTTAGAGTAATTATATGGTAAAGGGAACTAGGCCAGTAGACGGCACGTATATATAGAGGGATAACGGTGCACTGCAAGGAATAAAAGAGTGTTTAATTAACAGTTTTGTGTATTATTATAACAACGCATGCCAAATTCATAAGGACGCTAAGTATGGCGCAAGCTATTAGCTATAGGAGCCATTGTTATCTAAGTTTAGAGAAACCAATAAACTAGCTTATAGATTGGACATTAAAGATAATAAATTTAATAAAGGCGAAGCATTTACCAATAATAAGGTAATAAAGGCAGCTTACTAGGAGCATGCAGACCTTAGAGAAGTTAAAATAGAAGTAGAAACTAAGACCATTACAGAATAAGGTTTGGTAACGGATATTATAACACTATTAGATATAATTTCCATCGCTTTATAAGATAATAGAAGCAATATTTAGAAGAAACTAAGCAAGTAGATAACTACTAGTGCTAGCTCATTACTTAATAAAGGCAAAAGGCCATAGGCTTAAGATTCTTAAGAGGAGATAAGAGAAGCTTAAGATTTTTAAAACAAGATAAGATATACCTAAGGACCCACAACGGACAAAAACCAATGGGAAAGGGCAGCAACTTAGTTTAGTAACAAACGAATAAGTATAGGACGCAAGTTTAAGAACTATAAGTTTAGGGAACAAATAAGAACGTTAGTAATCCTAGGTAAACGCAGTATTCAGCCTAAAGATTAAACAGTTAATACTAGGATTAAAAAGTAGGACAACTACAAAAATCTAGCTGCAAGACGCAGAAAACAAGAAACTATAGATAAGTTTAAGATAAGAATTATTATATAGCAAGAGCAAAAGCTAGACAAGAGGTCAGCTATACCAGGTTATATAAGGGACAGAGTACCTATATAAAGAGTTACTAATAGGCCAAGTACAGGGACACCTAGGGTAAAATAGTTAGATAAACTAGAATAAGAAAAGGATCTAGATATTCCAACTAGGTTTAAAAAAAGACATACTAAAGGATATCACGATGCAGTGATAATAAGGTACTTTCTAATAGATAGACTATACACACTAAACCAGTTGTATGGAAAGTGGTATAGGCAACAACATAATAATAAATAGGAAGATTTTTATATATAGCTAGACAAAAAAGTTATCTAAGACCAACCTATTATGGAAAAACACATAAGTCATATCAAAGGAGCATTAATTATAATGTTAAGGAACCTAGAAGAAGGATCTAGAGACTAGAAAAGTAAGCAACAAATCTTAGTACCCGCAGTAGAAATACCAGTGGTTAGGTCAACTAGGTATAGGTTTAAACTTAAAAATAAAAATAAACTAAAAGTTAACCTAAAACATGCAGCGCATTATATACTATTATAGATAGCTTGTGTAGAGGACACGTATAACATGCATAGAGCACCTAAAGATAAGAACCAGAAGTACCTAGTAAGGATATATTAGGCACCAGAGGAAAAAAGGTTCAGAAATACTAAGTATATATATAGATGGCACCTAGTAGAAGTACAAGGTTAAGGAGACTTAACGCTTTAACTAGGAAGATTCCTTATAGAAGAATACCTAGATAGACAATAGTAGTGGAAGTGCCTAGAGAATACTTGTCTATGGTACGTAAAGGAAAAGAAATAAACTAAGTATTAGCTAAGGTTAGACTAAGTATAAACAGGATCTAGCAGCCAATAGTTAGGAAAAGGGGAGGCGCATAGGACTAGAGGGAACCAGTATTAGAGCCTTAGACCCTTAAAGAAATTCAAGGACGATACCTAAATTTACAAGTTAAATAGCAAGATCAGCAATTTAAAGCGTTGGTAGACAGTAGAGCAACTAGGAACCATATATTACCAAAGGTAGTGGAAAGGATAGGGTTACCATACAGATAAAAGGAACATCTATATCCACTTATAACAATTTCAGGAGATCAGATAGCCTATAGAGGAGGTATTATCAATCTTAAAACAGGACCTATACAGTTAACTATTAAAGGAAAACCAGTTAGAATGTCTTTTAATATTCTACCATTAGGACAAAACAAGGCGATACTAGGAATGCCTTAGTTATAGAAGTACAATCCAAAAATCAATTAGGTTATAGGTTAGATCAATATTAGGGATACTTAATAGTATAAAGTGCGACAGTAAACCAAGTTAGTATAGTACTAAGTTAGAGCAATATATAAAGAGACTAAGCGCAGCTTAAATTATGTACTAAAGAGATACCACAAGTATAATAAAAAGTTATAGTTACCAGAAAGTGAAAAGCTATTAGAGTATACAATATAGGACTATAAGATAGAATTAGAAGAGGGAACAAGTCTAAAGTTCTTTCCAATCTATAAGCTTACTAAAACGGAGTTAGTGGCGCTTAAGGAGTTTATCCAGAAGAACTTATGTAAGGAATACATTAGACCATTATAGTTATTAGTAGGATATCCAGTACTATTCATCCTAAAGAAAAACGGAAAACTTAGGATGTGTATAGACTATAAACAGTTAAATAGCATCACTAGAAAGGATAGGTATCCTTTACCCTTAATTAGCGAAATCCAAGACAGAATAGGCAACGCAAAGATCTTTATAAAGATAGATCTAAGATGGGCGTATCATTAGATTAGGATTAAGAAAGGCGACAAATAAAAGGCAGCCTTTAGGTCAAAGGAAGGACTATATAAACTATTAGTTATACAATTCGGACTTATAAATGCACTAGCAACATTCCAGAAACAAATTAATAGTGTGCTAGGAGAGCACCTAGATAAATTTGTTATAGTATATCTTAACAATATTATCATCTACTCAGAGAACAAGAAAGAATATAGAAAACACATTAAATAGGTCTTAAAGAGACTACAAAAAGAACAGATGCCAGTAGCAATTAAGAAATACAAATTCTTCACTAGAAAGACCAATTTCGTTAGATTTATTATTAAACCAGGCCAACTTAGCATAGATCTAAAAAAGATCGAGGCTATAGTAAATTAGCAGGAACTAGAGAACATTACGCAGTTAAAATCGTTCCTAGGGTTTTGCAATTATTATAAAAGGTTTATAGCGTAATAGTTAAAGAATATTAAGCCACTTACGCAATTAACAAAGAAAGAAGAACTATGGGCATAGAGAAAGGAGCAATAAGAACTGTTTAAGAAAGTTAAAGAATTATTTACCTAGGAGCCAGTTCTTAAGATCTATTAACTAGGCCTAGAGACGGTTGTAGAAACAAATACATTAGACTTTATACTAGGGGCATACTTTATACAGAAATATTAAGACGGATGGCACCCAGTAGCATACTATAGTTAAAAGATAACACTACTAGAGTTAAACTATGACATCTATAACAAGGAGTTGTTAGGTATAGTTACAGCACTTAAGGAATAAAGAGCATTCTTACAAGGCACAGAAAGACCATTTATAGTTAAGACGGACTATAAAAACCTTACAGAATTCCTAATAACAAAGGAACTCAACCAAAGACAGGTTAGATAGGCGGAAATGCTTATAGAATACTATTTCAAAATTCAGCATACTAAGGGTATAGATAATGCACGAGCAGACGCTTTAAGTAGAAAAGCTAAACTGCAAAGCAACGAAAAGCTATTAGGAGCTTTATTGCGGAAGAATCAAGACGGATTAATTAGGTACAATTATCCAAAGATTATAGCAACTAAGGAAAGTCAGATCTATAAGTTACTAGAGAGTAATTAGACATAGAAGATCTAAGAAGCATAAGTAGAGGATCTAGACTCAGAGCAATATAAAAATAGAGAAGCAATATATATGCCTAAGTCTATTACAGAAGAATTTATTAAGGAATTCCATAAGGGAATAATATAGGGACACAACGGAGCTATAGGCTTAGTGTTAAGACTTTAGGAAGAATACATTATTTAAGGAATCTGGGGATTAGTAAGACAAGTTATAAAAAAATATCTAGATTGCCAAAGAAATAAACTAACAAGGCATAAGCCGTACGGAGGGCTACAACCTGTCAAAATACCAGGAAGACCATAGAAAGTTATATTATAGGACTTTATTATTAAGTTACCAAAGTTAAGAGATCCTATTATAGGACAAGATTATAACATAATCTTAGTAATAGTAGATAAGCTAACAAAGTAGGGATACTTTATAGCATATACTAAAGAGATATTAGTAGAAGATGTCGCTAGAATCTATATAAAAGAAGTATTCGCAAGACACGGAGCACTAGATAAGATTATATTAGACAGAGATCTAAGATTTATAGCAGTATTTTAGGAAGTGTTTCTAGCAGAATAAGGAGTTTACGCAGTAACATCTACAGCGTATTATCCGCAGACGGACGGATAAACGGAAAGACTAAACTAGACACTAGAATAGTATTTAAGACATTATATTAACTACGCACAGAATAATTAGGTATCGTTATTACCAGTTATACAGTTTGTATATAATACAACACCATAAAAAGGAATGGGGACATTACTATTTAAGGTAAATTACAGATACAAGCTAAGAACATTATTATCGCCATATTAAGTAAAAGAGACGAGTAACACAGCTAAATAAAGAATGGAGACGTTAATAAATCTTTATATAGACCTTACGGAAACAGCTAAACTAGTATAAGAATAAATGAAAAGGTATTATAATACTAAGAGATCTAAGGGACCAGATCTTAAGGAGGGAGATAAAGTATAGCTACTACACAAAAATTTCAAGAGTCAACAACTAAGTAAGAAGTTGGACTATATTAGACTAGGACCTTTCGAAATTAAGCAAAGGATTTTATTGGTTACGTATAAGTTAAACCTACTAGCCAAAATAAGGATCTACCCTATACAATATATTGCAATGCTAGAGCCAGTATATGGGAATATTAAGCCACTAGTCTACAAGACAGACACATATAGAGGATAAAAGGAAGACAAATAGTAAGTTTTAAAGATCATTAGTCATAAAGACGTAGAGGACGAAATGTGGTACAAAGTAAAGTAGATAGGCTATAGTAAGACTACCTAGAAACCACTAAGCAACCTAAAGAACGCTAGGGGAAAGGTAAAGGAGTATTAAAAAAAAGCAGGTTAGGGAGTGTTAAAAAAGGATCGCCAAAGAATAAGTCACCTAAGGGGGACCTAAGAGGAGCAATTGCCGAGCTACTTAGAGTTATTTCCCTTATAGGAGGAGAACCAGTCCTTTTATTACCTAGCTCGTTAAGACCCTATTAAACAAGTTTCCACTTCTTAGAACGAACCTTCTTATAAACCTTCTTAAGACGGGTTAACTGAGCGAATGCAACCTGCTAAGACTTAAAGGAGCAACGTTAAGCCTTAAGGGCCCAAGCGGTCTCTTTAGCAGAATAGTAGAGTTTGGCGCGCGTGGCAGCCAACTTAAACTTAAGCTTTACAGTGGTAGATTAAATATAAGACCCTATAACAAGTTACTTAGGGAACTAAAAGACTGTTAAGAGTTATAGGACATATATATTTAGTGTTAAAAACAAAGCGAACATCACAGGACGATTAAATATTTACTTTAATACACTCTAAATAAGACAAGGGTTGTTAAGACAAAGGACTTACTATTATAATACACACTAACCCTGCTTTCGCATAACGAGAACACAGAGACGATATTATCTCACCAAGTAATAGTATAGCAGCCACAGTGCGAGCATAACGTTGCGCTTATAAGGAAGAAGAAACTTTAGGTATAATAAGTAAGGATATTAACCAGACTAATTAAACGGACATTATACCTCTAGTAGACAACTTGGAGATGTTAGAAATCTTTAAGGACAAAGATAAAGAGGAGGGAGATAGTGTTACAGACACTTTAAGTATAATATTATAACTACTTGGGGAAGAGTTGTAGGAAGCTAGTTAGTTAATATAGGCATAGTCTAGGATAGATCTGGTAGAACCATATAACGAGGAATAGTAAGCGAGTTATATAATATTATACGCAGTATACAAAGTGTACGCAGTGTACGCCTGCGTATAATATATATAACACATACCTTACATACAAGAGAGGATTTCTTAGGAGTACGGTTATGTATTTAATGGACCTCAGTCCCTACCGTAGATAGTTCTCTCCTTATAGTAAATCTTAGAATATAATTAGAGTTAATCTATTAGGCAACCACTCCACCAGTTATTATTACGTTGTTGATTTGTTCTTACCTACATACCTAGCCCAATAATAGGACCCACCGTAGTTCCTGCTACAAGGTTCCGTTACATAAAGGCCTTCTAGAAAATCGTAAACTTACCCTTTAAGGAGATTCTCGTATAGAATCTGTAGGGAGTATAAGAAATAGTAATTTAATAGAAGATAAGGGCTATGTAGAAGCCGTTTGCCAATAGTATCTATAAACTAAAACCTTACCTTCTAGCTTATAGTTAGTTGCAAGATTGGGTTTAGCAGTTGTAAAGGTAAGTTAAGTTAATAGAAATGTTATATAAGAGCGAAAGAACTGAGAAGGAATTTAACGAGGCTGCGGGTTAGATAGAATTACTCTAGAGTAATGACAAAGTAGATACAGGGTTATGCATACCCATTTGCTAGCTCTTAGCCATATTCTAATTATTAATTTTACCAATCTGTATCGTAAGAGTGGCAAATTAAACAAGGTCGATGCCAAAATAAGAGGGGAATTTGAGACAGAGTATTATACTAGAAAGAAGATGTATTTGTAAGAATGGTTTCGTGCTAGCGTGCGTCGATGGAATTGATTAACGCCGAAGCCTTGTTCGGCCCCCCGCGATTTCTGCGCCCTACAATTATATTCCTTTGTAGAGCCCCCGTCGCAGATCGGACTTGGGTCTGGAATTGGGACTGAAGGCTAGAGATTTGCTATATGTAGCCCTATGGGCGATTCGGGGCAAGGATGCTTTGCCGCAGGAAGACAAGGGCCTTTGGTTGGCGACGGACCGTTCGGCACCGGAGCCCATCTCAGCAAAGACGGAGTGTATTGCATTTCGAAGCACAAGTACTAGACAAAGGGGCCATAAGAACGTCATTCTGCGCGACCCGGGAAAATTGCCTTAGGCGTGTTGGCCAAAGGTAGAGGTTCGTTTGCGCCGCCGGCGCCGAAAATGTCCTCCGACCAGACTCATGGCGTTGGGGAAGGGAGAAAGAGACCTGACGGCACGACGGAGCATACGAGGGGACGTTCACGTGACGGTATTGCGGGCCGCACGAGCTTTCAAGGGTTGTTTTGGTGTGTTGCCCAACTAAGCGTCGTCGCCGCGTCAGAGTACCGTGGTGTCAAGGGTAAGTAGAGTACATTATCAGTGCGCGAGCAGGGTGCGCACAGATGCGCCAAGCTAGGTTTTAATGAAAATTACACACAAATTTCAGTACTTTGTGTATCCGCCATTTGCATCAATCACTGCCTGACATCTCGCTGGCATACTATCTATGAGCTCATTCAATAGCTCAATACTAATTGAATCCCACGCTTCCTGTACAATATCACGCAGAGCATCATATGAGTACTGCCTACCTGCTTCTAAATCAGGATACTGAGCTGCAATGTAGTCCTTCATCTTATTCCAGACCGTCTCTATTGGATTTAGATCTGGTGAGTAGGCTGGCCAAAAGATAGGCTGAATTCCTCTCTCTAGTAGATCCTCAAGAGTAGCAGCTGCTGAGTGCCCTGGAGCTCCATCCTGCATGAATACTAGAGCAGGATTCATACGTAACCAGCCATGGACTAGAGGAACAATACGCTCACAGTACGATTGGCTATTGATTGATCCCCACTCTTTCTCCCAGAATACACAGGGCCCTTTCTGGTTACCAGCAAAGCAGCCCCAAAACATCCAGCCACGCTTTCTACGTATCTCCTCAACAATACACGTGTCTTCCAGCTCTTCTCCAACCCGCCTTGTAACATACACCTTTCTATGCCTTCCGCCTAACCCAGGTCTCATCACTCCAGAGTATTGTATACCATTGCTCCCGCGTCCAGCGGACGTGGGCTAAAGCCCACTCTAGTCGTTGCTATCGATTGATGGGAGAAAGAGGAGGTTTAGCACGAGCTACGTGACGTGTGTAGCCTCTGCGTTGAAGAGCTGCAGCGATTACGTCTCTGCCAACATTCCAGTGAGCAAAAGGCCCTATACTAAGCTGGAGATAGCTCATCTGTCGAGCGGCTGTAGAGGACCGTACATAGTTTTCAAGCTCGTCTGCTTGAGTATTGTTGAGGTGTGGAGGGCAACCTTTGCGTATCTTTGGCGTGACGCGTTCACTAGCAAGAGCGTAGCCAACCTGTCTACGTGTAAAACCTAGTAGGTCAGCAATAAACTGCTGGGTATGACCTGCTAGACGGAGGGTTTGGCATTGGAGACGCTTATCGCGTGATAGATACCGGTGGCGAGGAGGAGTTGATGGAGTTGCTATTTGTTTATAGAGTAGAGATGTAGTGTTAATGCAGCTCGCGATGTAGATACACGCGTTTCTATACAAAATTATATAGGATTAGATGTAAGTTTATTGCTAATAAGCTTTAGAAACATTACTAAACACGGGCCATGTGTGTAGATAATGTACACTACTTACCCTTGACACCACAGTAAAAGTTGAAGAGCAAGCGTACAAGGGGGCTACCTGAGCGGGCTGCCGACGCTCCCTGCAAGTTTTTGTGGCGGTATAGTAATATTTTACGAAAATAGTATGGATACGACTATAATGCCACAAAACTTGCAGGGAGCGTCGGCAGCCCGCTCAGGTAGCCCCCTTGTAGGGCATCTGCGCGGGGCGCAAGGGGGGACCGGTCAAACCGGAACAAGCCGGACACGGGGCTTGGCAACGACCTGCGCGCCGGTCAGGCGGGTCACTCAAGCAGAGCCGAAGCTTGGCGCCACAGTATCTTCTGACAAAAACTCATTCAAAAACTAAAACATTACACACATTGTACCTTTGTTTAGTAGATTTTCCAGTCTTCATACCAAGTCCTCGAAATGTCTACAGCTACCGACTCATTCTACAAACCCCGCTACCTTTCCGACGCTTCCTTGCAGTTAGCCCAAGCACTAGATACCCCATACGACTTCATCACCTTCCTTGCTGTCGTCCAAAAGCTTCAGATTGACATTCTGCCAATTACATGGCAGGCAGTACGGCAGCCGATAGGAGCAGGAGCGACAGGCAAGATTAACGAGGCCTTGATTAACCTTCATACGAGCTTTGCTTTTAAACGCGTTGCAGACAGGCAGAAAGACGAGGAAAGTAAGGGAAGAATCTTCCACGTTCTCATTAACGAGATCATTGTGCTTGGCCATACATTAATCCGAAAACACCCTTATATTGTTGAACTACAAGGGATCTGTTGGGATGTCCCATCCGACGACAAGGTCTGGCCAGTTTTAGTGTTCGAAAAATCACAATATGGAGATCTTTATAACTTTGCAACATTGCCAGTAGGGAGGGGTCTGTGCATTTCTAAGCGACTGAAGCTCTGCATGGATGTCGGCACTGCGATTTCGGATATGCACTGCAATAGTAGGTTGTTGGAGGTTCAATATGCGTATTAGATTGTGATTAAATTTATTTCAGAGATTATACATGGGGATATCAAACCCGAAAACGTCCTGATTTTTAAAGACGACGCTGGCGCATATACCGCAAAAGTAATAGACTTTGGATATTCGACCCAATTCGCCAACGAAGACGACCTTGTTCTAGTACCGAAGTCATGGCCATGGTGTGCACCTGAACATAACCGCGATAAATTCAAGCCAGCCCAAGCACAGAAGATGGATGTGTTCTCGTTTGGTATACTATGCCTCTGGATACTGTTCGAAAAGTACCTCTCAGGGATAATATCATTACCCCAGGAAGCGCAATGGGCGGAACGATATTTCCGAAGTAAGGAAGAGAGCCATCTGAGCAAACAAGCTCTCGATGACCTGAAGCAGGGAGATGAGCTGGTAATGCTTGCCCGACAGCTCGTCTTGGTTGAGAAAGACCTGGACGAGAACAAGAAGCAAGCGCTTGTGGAATTCTTTAGCGTGTCATTGACCTGCGAGCCAGATCGTCGAAAGGATAGCGTAGAGGACTTGCTTAGTCGTCTAATGCTCAATGAGTAAGACCCCAATTCCACTTTTAACTATGTTAGCTGACACTCTCGAAGGACGTGCCCTAAGGCCTTAGGGCTAACGGGAGATAGGTTTAATGTATCAGACTGCTGTTTTGAGGTATATCCTGTGCAGTAAACTGTCCATACCCTTCCCTAACATTATTAGATTACACGGTCGATACACTCGCTATATCAGTCAGATTATCGAGTACGCTCGTATATTACCAAGTGCTTGGAAGTTCGAGCCCTACACTCAACTCCCGTGTCCTTGTATGAACACATCTCCCTTGAGACAGCCGCTGCTCAGTTGTCCCTTTGTTATCGAATTGGGTTCGGTGTTTCAAAGGATGACGAAAAGTCAGGAAGATGGTTGAATATCAGCAAGCTAGGTGCTGAAGAGCTAGACCGTCAGGTCGAATCAATTCGGGATGATCGAATCATGTGGGATGTCCAAGGTTCCCTTTTCAAAACCCTGTTTCTTCAAGGCCATATATCTCTCACCGGTATATTTGAGAAGTATTGTGAAGTTGGAATATTAGATGCCGCTAAAGAATGCTATGAGAGAGAGATCCGAGACACGCATGAGGTCCTTGGCGAAAACCACATAATAATCGCTGAGCTCAAAACTCAGCTAGCAATTGTACTGGGAAATATGGGGCGATTTGCTCAAGCAGAAGAATTGGAAGTCAAAATCATGCAGCAATGCCTGGCTACGCTAGGCAATGAGCATCCAGAGACCCTTATTAGTATGACGAACCTCGCTTCAACATATAGAAGCTTGGGCCGATGGAAGGAAGCCGAAACACTAGAGGTGAAAGTAACGAAAATAAGGACGAAAGAACTTGGCCAAGAACACATTTCTACATTAACTTGCATGGCAAATCTCGCATCAACATATCGGAGCTTAGGAAGGTGGACCGATGCTAAGGCAATCGAGGTGGGAGTGATGGAAACAATGAAGCGAGTACTTGGACAAGAGCATCCCTTTACGCTAACAAGCATGGGTTGTCTTGCATTAACCAATCAGGAGCAAGGTCAATGGAAAGATGCTGAAGAGTTAGGGCTCAGATGTTTAGAAATAAGTTCAAGAGTGCTGGGTCGGGAACATCCATCTACACTGGCTGGTATGTCTAACCTTGCAGTCTTATATGGAGATCAGGGCCGATGGAAGGATTCTGAGAAAATGAAGCTGCAAGTGGTGGAAATAAGTTCAAAGGTGCTTGGCAGAGAACATCCTTTCACATTGACTAGCATGATTAATCTAGCGAGCACATATCAGGATCAGGGAAGGTGGGACGATGCTGAGCAGCTGGAGCTACAGGTGTTGGGAAAATGCTTGAAAATGGTGGGCAAAGAGCATCCTTTGACTCTTGCAAACATGGCTAATCTTGCCACAACACGCCGTCTGAAGGGACAGTGGAAAGAAGCCGAAGAGCTAGAACTGGAAGTAATAGAAATAAGAAAGGGAACAACAGGCGAGGGGCATCCTGATATATTAAGTAGCATGGCCGGTCTCGCGTTGATCTACCGGGATCAGGGACGATGGAGCGAAGCCGAGAAGTTAGGGTTACAAATTGTGAAGACAAGCTCGAAATTATTAGACCAGGAGCACCCGTTGCTACTCAAAAGTATTGGGAACCTAGCCGCAATTTACCGTGATCAGGGGCGATGGAAGCAGGCAGAGGAGCTTGAGCTGAAAGTCCTGGAAACGAGAAAGAGAACACTGCGCGAAGAGCATCCAGACACAATTACAAGTGTTGCAAACCTGGCATCAACGTACTATAGGCAAGGAAGGTGGGAAAAGGCAGCAGAGCTACAGATTTACGTGGTCGACAAAAGAGAGGAGCTACTAGGCCACGAACATCCGTTTACATTAAATGGGATGGCTAGCCTTGCGTTGACATATAGTAGCCAAGGCCAATGGGGGAAGGCACGCGAGCTAGAGACGCAAGTAGTAGAGACTAGGAAGAGAGTGCTAGGGTTGGAGCATCCATTAACCATTGCTGGTATAGCTAGCCTAGCATCAACACTTCTAAGCCAGGGAGAATGGAAAGAGGCAGAAAAACTGTTTGTAAAAACAGAAGAGACAAGTGCTAGAATATTTGGGCAAGAGCATCCTTCCACTCATACTAGTATGGCCAACCTCGCGACAGTATACCGGCATCAAGGACGATGGAAGGAAGCTGAGGAGCTAGAGGTGCAAGTATTAAAGATAAGAAAGAGAACTCTTGGTTATCAGCATCCAGAAACATTGATTAGTATGGATAACCTTGCATCAACATATCAGAAACAAGGGCGATGGAAAGATGCCGAAGAGGCAGAGGTAGAAGTGGTCAAAACATGCTTAGAGGTGTTGGGCCAGGCGCATCCAACGACGTTAACCTGTACGGCCAATCTCGCATTAACTTATAAGAATCTGGGAAGATTGGAAGATGCTGAGAAGCTGGAGCTACAAGTCGTTAGTACACTCTCGAAGACATCCGGATATGAGCATCCGGACACGTTGACTAGCATGGCAAACCTATCATCAACATTTGCGAGACAGGGTCGATGGGAGGAAGCTAAGGGAATGAAAATGCGCGTTCTAGAAACCAGGAAGAAGGTGCTTGGGCAGGAGCATCCAGACACACACACAAGCATGATTAGCCTTGCGTGCACTTACCGTGACCTAGGTTTATGGAAGGAAGCAGAAGAGCTGGAGGTACAGGTGACAGAGCGCGATATGAATGTGCTAGGACCCGCACATCCGGACACATTAACTAGCATGAGTAACCTTGCATTGACATACCAGAATCAACGAAAATTGGATATGGCTGAGGAGCTAGCGGTGCGAATTACGGAGACGTGTCAGAGGGTGCTAGGGCAGCAGCATCCTCTAACACTCACAAGTATTGCCAACCTTGCATCAATTTTCTGCGAAGAGGGACGACTGGAAAAGGCGGAAGAATTGGAGAGGCAAGTCATAGAAGTTAGAAAGGAGGTATTTGGGCAGGAGCACCCAGACACATTGACGAGTATAAATAACTTGGCATTTACCTTAAAATCTCAAGGGCGGAATGATGAAGCCATTGCGCTCATGATAGAATGTGCAAATGGGCGGAAGAAGAGACTGGGGGAGAATCATCCTTACACAGTATTGTCGTTCCAAGCGCTAGAGCACTGGGTAAAGGAGTTGGTCATGCAATCGCAATCCACCAGTTGAAGAAGTAACGGATGCTTAGCTCCGTTTCATAGGGCGCCTTTTTGGCAAATATATCCTTTAGATAAAATACTGTCAGGTATTACTAATTCACTTCCATCTGTCTTGAAAGATGCTTGCTTGGACGTTGTTTTGGCAAGCGTGCGCAAGCCTACGGGGATGTTGAGCTTGTTAAAACAACTGGACATCGTGGATATAAGCCCCATTCTGCAAAATCTGTCGCCCCATTGGCACTGTAGACAACAACCTACCAATATGCATGCACTCCAGAAGCAGGATCAATGCAGCGATGATAAGAGATCTTGATGCCGTCTAGTCGACAAATTCTGGGGCCTTGCCAGGAGGAGTAATAATTTTCAGCCAGGCAGGTATCACGAATGACATAAGCTAGCTGGTAGGTAGAGACACAGAATTGTACGAGTGATCTGTTTTATTCAAGGTGGCTCTAAGAGCCCTAATATATATAAGAAAAATAACCCCTTACAGGGGTCCCTGGAGGGTGGTGTAACAGACCAAGATTAGGCTGATATTAATGTCTGACAGCCGTCGTCACAGGTTAATATTACCCTAGCTGTAAAGCTACCTCCGCAGCCAACATACCCCCTTAGATCTGGCGTAGAGCGGCAGAGCTAGATTACCGGATTAGGTAGTCGGGATAGACAAGCTAGTAGTAAGCTTTACCGTTATCTAAGCGTTAATTAACTAGATATCTGATATCATGGAGCCCTACTACTTTAACGAACTTTTAATAATTTTGCTTTAAGAGAGCTTTAGTTAGTCCATCTGCAGCCATCTTACTTATTAGTACCCATTGTACGACAAAGCTTCCATTTTAGACCTCTTAGTGAAGCCAGAATTGATGGATATCTATATGTTAGAGTTTTATAGATACTATAGGGGTCTCTTTTGTTATAATCCGTACTGACTGCTAATTGTTACAATTAATAATAACATCCTATTCTAGATTAAATCTAATGGCTTTAAAGATCCGAACTATATGCTTAACCTCCCCGCTAACGTATAAGAGAGCTAGAAGTTCTACCTCTATAGTAGACTTAGTAACTACCTTTTATCTAGTTACCTACTATGCTATAGGCCTATTAAACAAGCTTATTAAGAAGCCCTATAAGCTCCGTTGTGTTAGAGCATTATTAGCAAAGCTAGCATTAGAAGCAGCTTTTAGAACCTAGTTTATCTTATATAGCGTAATAGTAGAGAACTTAAGAGCGAGGTATCTGGTATTGTAGAGATAGGTAAGTAATCTATTAATCTCCGCAAGATAAGCTAGTAACGGATTTTATAAGAACTTAGCTAGCCTACTAACTAAGAAAGCAACGTCTAGTTATATAGTAGATGCTAGATATATTACAGAACCTATATAACATTAATATCCTTTTATCTAATTTAGCGTAGCTTCTCCCTTATACGGTATTAATTCCTAGCCTAATAGTGGTGTTGCTAATGGCTTTAGATACTCTAGATAGTATATTAAGACTAGCTTCTTAAGATACTAATCTAAATAGAGCTAGAGCTTTCCCTTTTATCAATCTTACACAATATAAGTATTTAGGAATAACGTGAACTAAGGTATTTGGCGGATCTTAAATTAATCTTATAGCTACTTTAGGATGCCCTCTATCTGCTGCCGACAGCTTAGGTGTCCTATAATTAGGATATTGTTAATATAGAAGAATATAAAGATAGGTTTAGTAGGGTGTATATAGAGACACAGCTCGTCTAGTACGGCTTTTAAACCTATACTTTGCAGAGTAGCAGACATTTCTAAAAACCACAATTTAGGAGATTTCCAAAGTCTATATATTGCCTTTCTTAGATAGAGGGAGAATCTAGGTGGTAGGTCTACACCCTTAGGGGGAATAAGGTAGACCTTATTATTAACTAAGGCATTAATAAAGGCGTTAACGGCGTTAATCTGTATAACATTAAGGTTAAAGCTAGCAATAAGAGCGTAAAGTAGATGGAAGGTTTAATAGGCTGCTGTTATAGCTTTAACCTCCTCTTATAAAACTGCTTAAAGGTCTCTATAGAGGACTAGACGAGCTTTAAATCTTATAATAAAGCTATCTAAATCTTCCTTATATGTAAAGACCTATATAGTAGGAAGTTAATAAACCTTCTTAATTAGTTGTACCTCGTCCTAGGTCTGCTTTCTGGTTAAGGCCTTTATTTTAGTATAAGCAGCTGCTTTAAACTCTGTAGCGTACTTATAATTAAGCATCTCTTTCTATAACCCTAGTGGTGGTAGAAAGTTATCTTAATGTCCGTACGTCTTTATAGTAGCAGTGTAGAAAGTGTAAGCTAATAGTGTTGTATCTAGATTAATAATATTATTACCATTATTAATTTAAACCGCAAAGGCTTGTTATTGTAAATCCTAATTTAGTATATCTTTCTTCTTTACTATAGGTCGCTTTATATGGCTAGAATGTCTCTTACCCCCTAATAATAAGCCTGCTGTTGTCTAAGGTTTAGTATAAGGTATAGGATCTATAAACGGTGGTTTAGTAACTTTAGAAGATAACTAAGTGGTAGATAATATCTGTGGCGTAGATGCTATAGTAGATAGTAATTACTAAGGCGCCAAAGACGCTAATAGTATAGATAGTTCTAGAGTTAGCTCTAGGGTAGGTAGCTAATAGAGTTCTTCTATTAAGATCTAAATACTTTTTAATATAGGAGTAACGTTAATATTTGCTAAATGCGGTAGTTTTATATCCAGTTCTTTGTTAAAGTTCTCCATCCAGTCCTTGCTGCTATCTTAAAGATTATCCAGTAGGTCCTAGACTTGTTAAAAATAATCTTTTTAAGCCTATAAGATAATAAGGTATTCTAGTGTTATAGGAGATTAATATCTCTTTAACTTATTAATTTGTATATTATAAGATTGGATAATACGGTTAGTGGTTAGTATCTATATTCTATAGATATTTAACGCTTCTATACCAATAAGATAACCTATTTAGGCTTATAGCTTAAACTTTGCCTTTCTAGGAATGCTGTGTTTAATAAGCATATAGATTAAAGATCCAGCTATACAAAGTCCTGCTAGCTATGGCTTCCGTTTATAAAGCATCTGAAATAGGGTCTTTTAGTTAATGGACTTAATAGGAGTTTAATTAAGTAGGAACACTGCTAAAAGCATAAACTCGGGCTATAGATCTATGGGTAACTTTGTTTAAATAATAGTAGTCCTTACTTATTTAGAAATAGCTCTCCCTAACCTCTCTATAGGTCCATTTTAAGCTGGGGTATATAGCGTTAATTACTCTATAACACCTCCGTTAAGTTAAATAAGGTTCTTTACCCTAGCCCCTATACCTTGCTTCTTATCCATATACTAAATAGTAGTATGATCTTTGATTAACGTCTGATACGGATCCTATCTAGGCCCACGCAGACACTTGCCGTCGCAGGGGGGAAAACTTGTAAATTGACAGGAAGAAAACCCTGCTGTATAGGGGACGGAAAAACCCTATGAGCCACCTCAGTAGGATGAAAAACCCCTGATTTGCCATGTTTGTCCATAGCAGCGGCCCTGCGGGCCTACAGCTACGTCCTGTCCTCCTTGAATGTTTGAACTCCATGGGAACCACTGCTTCCTTCTCTAGCTTATCCAAAGCTAGGGTTCACTACGTCCTAGCTAGGCCTCGCTATGTGTGCTGTGTGCTTTGTGTTCCATATCTTGA
>Ga0307507_10002350_pt1 | contig 40102 bp, 44 predicted proteins | sample 7_EM_MG_FD_207223 | JGI IMG/M metagenome (GOLD analysis project Ga0307507, IMG submission 207223) | Populus trichocarpa ectomycorrhiza microbial communities from riparian zone in the Pacific Northwest, United States - 7_EM | ecosystem: Host-associated > Plants > Roots > Unclassified | place...
CAAAGGGATATTGAAAATAGAGCTAAGAATAGATGTAGTGATCGGACTGAAGGATTATACCGAGTAAGAGGAAGTGGATCAAGTGGACGAAGATAAGCTATGATGAGGCGATTTAGTCGTACTTTTCGTGAGGGTTGAGTGTGTGACGCCTATGCTTTCTTACACTTTGATGATTTCTCTGTGTTTGCTTCACGAGCACCCTGCTTTCCTTCCCTTCTTCCCTTCTTCCCTTCTTCCCTTCTTCCCTTCTTCCCTTCTTCCCTTCTTCCCTTCTTCCCTTCTTCCCTTCTTTCCTCCCTTTCGCCCTCCTCCTTCCCGAACACTCACTTAAATAAAATTATCATACAATAATCCTTTTTTGAACACCCCCACCTTACAAATCATATCTCGAGATGAGTGGTGCAGCCGGGGGTAACGGGGCGGCCGATCCCGCTCAGAGGCATGGTTTGTTAAAAGATTTTAATATCTCTAAATAATCATCGGGATGACAACTAATATGCTTATCATGCATTGTGTAGGTCCCGGATTCTGGGAAGTTAGGTCCGGGCCCCTCTCGGGCAGCTTCATTGCGCTGCTCGTTATGAGCGGAGGCTTTCTTTACGATCATTTTGCAATTGTCCCCTCCCGTATTTCCCCGCAGGCAGTAAACATCACCGACTTCCCCCCGCTCACTATCGCCAACGGGCTCCCTTTCAACCCTGTTCCCAACATCACCTACCCAGTTGTTAACTGCACCAGCCCCGTTATCAACCTCACTTGCCCTCCTCCAGCAAATATTACCTGCCCTCCTCCGGCAAATATTACCTGCCTGCCCGCCGTTGTCGAAGTCACCTGCCCGCCCCCCCCTGCTATTACCCCTCTTGTGCCGGCCGACCTCTTTGAAATAACTGAATCAGTTTTCCTAGAGGTTCTAAAGAGGATTAAATCCGGTTCCGGAGATTTCTGTGAGACGACCACCCTGTCAATCTCTCCTGGGTCCCCACTACCCACTACTGTTCTGCCTACTCCTTTCCTCCGGGCCAACCCCTCTGAGACCGAAGAAGAACAGGCCCTTCCCCTCCCCACCCCACACCTCTCCTCCCAGTCTCAACATAGCCCTCCGATATTGCTCCATAAGGAACTCCTCGAGCAATTTAAAAAGTTAGCCCATCTTCTCGGAACTCATAACAACGAATGTGGTTGCGGGTACCGCCCAACCCCACCTCCTTATCTCCCAAATTCGAGTCCGGCTGAGATTGTGGTCCACTGGAGAATGTTAGGAACTGGGCAGTGGCAATATTGTAAAGAAGGGGAGGGGGGCATTATGGAGTGCGAGGATATGGGATACTAAGTCTAGCTTGACGGAATTGGCTTCATGTGGGGGGGGTGAGGATTGGCGATCCATGGGAGCTGGCAGGAGCGAAGGACCGTACCCTAGCATCAGTCTCTTTTTTGTTTTGTAAAGAAAACATTTTTTAATAGCATGCATTACTTGGCTTGTCAGGGTTGATCTCTCCCCGCTCGAGCAGTATTTTCACCACTCCCTCATGCCCATTCCGAGAAGCCCATGCAAGCGGTCCGCAACCCGAAAAATACACTTTGTTGATATCACAACATTCCATCTCTATTACGCCAGCTGCAACCTCAACAATTCTGGAGAAAGATGCGCAGTGGAGTCCACTGATAGGAGGGAGAGTATTAAAACCGGAAAGTAAGAAAGTTTTTACTTGTGCTAAAAGTAATTAAGTAAATAGCCTCTTGAGTAGCTTCAGCCCAAGTGATCTTGCGCAGTCCGAGAGCTCCCTTTCCACATGCACTCCCCAGTATACTGAACAATAAAATTCTAGAAAAGGTGTGTTCCGAGCATCCCTAGAAGGATTATTTGAAAGGGTTTTGACCTGCTGGGAATTCAGATAGGTCAAGCAGATTTCAGCCATTGCCGAGTGAGAGCTACTGAATGTGTCGAGACGGGAGGAAAGATACCCCCTGGAGAGTAAAGTGGATCAATCGCACAGCTGATGTCTCCTATCCACAGTAATAAGCCCCTGACAGCAGCTCATCAATGTGGACATGGGGTATTGCCATCATCAGGATCCGTGAAACCTAGCTGGACCGCTAAGTCGTGGCAGAGCTCGTCCGCTCGCAACGGCCGTTCCGTGTGGCTAATCCACATCAACGCTGCCATCCCAAGTCTCGATTTGTCCCCATCTTGCGCTTTTATCCCCTCGATTGTCTCATCGTAAACATCTCCCAACTCTAATCCCGTTGACATTCCGCTCAGCCTTTCTCATTCTCGGGAGATTGTTGATTCGTATGAGATTGCATCGATATTCAAGGAGACCAGTAGAAGCCTAAATGCATATCTATTAGCCGATTGTGTGTGCCGGGATTCCTAGTAGTGGCATTGCTCCTACGCACGGTTCTAACATAGTTTCGGGAATCTTCTCCAGAATTTGGGCCTCTAGACTCTCATCCATGGCGTCTGGGGTTTCGTCCTCGTCCAGTCTAAGACGAAGGTCTTCCATGATATCATCTTTCCTGGGTCTTATTGACATACTTATCACTCGTCCAGCGAGACGCTTTTTGATCTCAGCCCGAACCTGAGGCCTTCAATTGGTGAATATTCTTTTGTGCGGAGATATTTCGAAGATTTTCGGTAGCGAATTAAGGAGCTTGATTCAATGCCCGGCCGCACATTTGTCCCATGCGTCAATACATACAAATGTGTGCAGTTCGGACTTGATAGCCTCTACCATCTTCACGACATCTGGGAGTCGCGGCCCCCGTCCACCAATAGACATTTTCTACTCTTGAAAGGCCGGGGTTATTTCCTCTGGAACCTTTTCCATTCCACTAACGACGTGTCTTAGTAAGGAACCTAAAATATTAGCCGCAGACTGTTCCTTTCGCGCCGCGAATTCTAGGTAGAAACGCGTAACAGCTGTTTTGCCCTCTAAACTGATCGCATAACCTGTCCACTACTAGCGAACTGACATCATGGCCTGTTAGCACTGATTCCCTCTTCTCTCCTGCGAGGATAATTCTCGTTTCCTTATAAATGTTTTGCCGAACCCCGGACCTCCGTAGCAAAACAAGACTGCCTCGTCGCCTTCACCCCCACCACGGCAGTCATGTCAACTTCTGAATTATTCAGTCTGCAAGAGCCATTCCCCCACATTGTCGAGGCGGCGCTCTTGTACGTCCCGATTGCATAGCTTGGGTTGAATGAGTGATAACCATGCCAAGAGTTGAGGCCGATCGTCTGCATAACATAGTTATTCTGCAAGAGTTCATTAAAAGAATTAAAAGAGTTCCCAGTATTGGAGAAGGTGCTATTATCGAGGATATATTGGGACATGGTCCCCCTTTTGCTTCTTGCACTGTTATAGAGGAGGGGTTATTGGGTATGGTCGATTGAAGGTATTTTTGGGAACTGGAGAAAAGGGGAGTCTTGCTGAGGAAATGTGGTGTCTTCTGGCATTAAAGCAGCCTTACAGATACCATTTCACAGAATACGTACAGGAAGCTTCGTACTCTAGGAACAACCACCTACTAGTATACAACCAGGTATACCCGTTCCTCCTCTCTGATTGATAATAGGTGACAAAGGAAACAATTAACTCAAGAGGTACATAAATAGGAAAAGGGCAAGGGAAAGTTCTTCCATACTGAGTGATCGCTAGTGATTTTTCAGCAGTTGAAGACTCGGCACCATATCTCGTCTAATCTTGCTTTGCGGCGATTATCCTCCTCAGGGACCGTGAAGGGCTTTGTATTAGTGGCCTGGTGTCCATTAGAGGCACAATTCATATTAGGGGCACTCTCTGTGCTTGAGGCACCCTCACCGTTAGGGGAACACTCTGTTTTCGGGGGGTCATGAGTGTTCGAAGCACTCGCAGTGTTCTGGGCACCCGGGGTGTTGAGGGCACCACCAGTCTTCTGGGCAACCTCAGTGTTCTGGGAACCCTCGATTTTCAGTGTACCCAAGGTGTTGAGGGCACTCTCGGTGATAGAGGGAGGCACCGTTTTCGGGGCGCTTGTGCTTTTCAAAGTACCCACGGTGTTGAGGGAACCCTCGGTGTTCGAGGGACGGACGGTTTTCGGGGCGCTTGTGCTTTTTAAGTTACCCACAGTGTTCAGGGCACTCTCGGTGTGCCAGGGACGTACGGTTTTTGGGGCACTTGGGATTTTCAGGGTACTGAGCGTGTTTGGGGCCTCCATGGTGTTCGGGGCACAAATGCAATAACCGTTCAGGACTATGAGGCGAGTAGCTACTAAGCCACCAATAAAACTAGCCACCAAACCATAAATAATGAGGGTGAGTAGTATGGCAAGAATAGCTGAATATATATAACACAGAGTCAGTAAGTGAGACAACACATGACTCTAGGATTTCTCAAACCAATAATTGCTCCTCGCATTGTGAATACTAGCATGATAAAATAAAAGGATTCGTGGTTGGTTGTTCGGACATCTTCAAGGGGGTGTGGAACCAGGCCGAGTTTAAATATCGATTCCATCTCTTCCACAAAGTTATTCTACGTGGCCTCTACATGTCAGCCGACAAGAGGAACAAGAAGAAGAGAAAATTTGTGAACACCAATGATAGTGATGAGGCAACACTGTAGAATCTGGTCATATAGAGACCGTTGCCAAAGAGGTGGCTCGCAAGACTATACCACTTTCGGGCATACTCGAATTACCTAAGCACCCAATTAGCAAGATAAACCAGGTTTAATTGCCCGTTTTGATGTATTTTTTTGATTTTTTCCTCCATATATAGTATAGTCCAACACCAATTTTAGCCACCTCCCACTTGGGAAAGGTCATGTATATATCTAATTGGGCTTGCTCTACCGGCCGCGCTTAGGGGTTTTTGCAGATAGCCATTTCTATGGTACGACACGTTTCTTCAGTATTCCATCAGTATTCCATGCCCGCTTTTCCTTGGTACGACCTCGCCTTCCTCTAGTTCTCAATAATACCACCAACCGGCCATACTCAATAACTCCTCGTCTATTAATGCAAGCACTAAGGAGAGGAGGATGTTTCAATACACCATCAATAATAGCACCAATCTTTCGGATGATTCGAATTCTTTTAATTTACAGAATAGCAATGCTATTGCAGATGATCAGGCTCAACTCCTAGCCTAGTTATCACTACTAGAGCCTAGGCTACGGCATCAGGACATCCAAGAGCAAGTTGACAATTTTGGAGAATGGCTCATGCAGACTGAGGAATTAAGAAGGTGGCGGGAGTGACGGGGGTGAAGATAATAATGCAGTCTTATTATATTACAAAGGTTCGGGGGGGGGGCATGATAACAAGAATTATTCTTTGAAAGATGAAGGAAGGAGAGTCAGTACTAACAGGCTGCGATCTCGGTTCGCTGGTAGTAGACAGGTTGTGAGATCAGGCAAGTGGACAGAGCGCAGCCGTTGCATGTTTTCGCTCTGACCTCACAGCGCGAAAAGAGCAGTCTGTAACTAGTATGCTGGGTTCCTTGCTGAAACAGGTGGTTTGCAGGATTTCGGAGGAATCTCACAGGGGTTTCAACAGCAGAAAAAGGCTATTTGCGGGCTAGGACCGCAGCTTTCGGATATCGTGAAGATACTTCAGACCATCACATCCTCACTTCGCACATTTATATGCATAGATGTATTGGGTGAGTGCGTCGGGTGCATCGGATCAAGCTCCTTAATTCGCTCCAAAAAATCCTAGAAAATTCACCAAGCACACGGATATTCATCACTGGGAGACCTCACGTCCGCGCTGAGATTGAAAAGCGCCTCGCCGGACGAGTGGCAAGTGTATCTCTAGGTCCCAGTAAGCACGATATCGTCGAATACCTTCATTTTAGACTAAGCGAGGACGAGACTCCAGACGCCATGGATGAGAGTATAGAGGAAGACATTCTGGAGAAGATTCCCGAAACTATGTCGGAAATGTACTCAGGGGAAATGATGCCGGGAATCCCGCCACAACCGATCAGCTAATAGATATGCATCTAGGCTTCTGCTGGTTTCCTTAAGGATCGATGCAATTTTGCACGAATCGACAATCTCCCGAAGGCGTGAAAAGTTAAGCAAAATGATAAATGAATTGGAGTTAGGAGATGTTTATGGTGCGATGATCGAACGGACAAAGGCGCAAACTGGGGATAAACCAAAACTCGGGAAAGCAACGATGATGTGGATCAGTCATGCCGAATAGCAGCTGCAAGCGGATGAGCTCTGCCACGCCCTACCAATCAAGCTGAGCTCTGCAGGTTTCAATACTGGCAACGTTCCTTCGATATCGACCTTGGTTGGCTGCTGTCAAGGCCTTATTACAGTGAATAAAGAGGCATTAACTGTGCACTTGATTCATTTTACTCTCCAGGAGTATCTTTTTGCCCGCCCCAATATATTTAGTAGACCTCATGCGGCAATGGCAGAAATCTGTTGGACCTATCTCAATTCCCAACAGATCAAATCCCTTTCAACCGATCCTTCTCTTGATATTCAGAACGCGCCCTTTCTTGGGTCCTGTACAGTATACTAGGGATTGCATGCGAAAAGAGAGCTCTCGGATTGCGGGAGATCACTTGCGCTCAAGCTATTAAAAAGGAATTACAGCCGAATATCGACCATATTACTCTCGCAAGTAAACAATTTATACCTCGTTTAGTGAACTATACTGCGCATCGCTCTTCGGAATTGTTGAGGTTGTAACTGGTTTAATCAAGATGGAATGTTATAATATCAAGAATGTGGATTCTGCGGGTAATGTACCGCTTACTTCGGCTGCTCGTAATGGACATGAGGGAGTAGCGAAAATACTACTCAGACGGCGAGAGATCAACCCGGACAAGCCAGATAATTACGGCCTAACACCGCTCTCGCACGCTGCTGAGAACGGACACGAGGCAATGGCGAAATACTACGAGGACGGAAAGAGGTCAACCCCGACAAGCCAGATAATTACAGCCTAACACCGCTTTCGCTTGCCGCTCAGAACCGACACGAGGGAGCAGTAATCCTGCTACAGTCTAGCAAAGTGGTAGCCCCCAGTGCAATCTAAGGCCTAGGAAACCATCTTCGCAAAAAGAGCAGCCGCACATCTCCTTTTTGGGCATGTTCCTCGCTGTGATGCACATGGATATCACCCTCTGTTGGCAGGGGGAGTCCTACAAGAGTGTAATGCACTTATATGTTTTACCCTCTCTCTCCTTTTTCGGCTCTTTTCTTCCGCAGTTGAGTGAGGATTTATGGGTTTCCGTTTACAAAGTTCCGTAGAGTTTGGTTGGTAGGGGGGATTTCTATTCTTGTGGGAAGGTCGAGTTTATTATAAAGTTTGCAGATTTCGCGATATCATATTAAATTCTCTCTCTGTGAATTCTTACATGCTTTTTTGCTTTTTCTTTCTTCTTGTATCATTTATCTCTTCCGTTTCTTCCTCTCTTCCCCCCGGCACGTTAGATAAACTACATATAGAATTTTTCAAATAGAGTGCGGTGTAGGATAGTCCAAGGATTCTTATAGCGATTGCCAACAACTATATAAAATGGCCGTGTCTACAATACAGACTTGTTACCACAAATGATATCGTGTAATGAATAATACGAAAAAATAATATTTAACGGATATATGCTGGCCACCCCCCACTATAGACATCAATATGGTGAGTAAGAGAGCCTAGCAGGAAGGTTTCTCATGTCACACATTCGCCTGATTCGCCTTACTACCAATTTGGCACCATCCAAGCCTCGCAATTGGGCTTCGGGTTCTCGGGTCGACCCGGGTTTAGATCGGGTCGGGTTGGGTCGGGTCTGGTGGCCAGGGGTTTGGGTCGGGTCGGGTCACTCAGGTTGCAAACCCGGGTAGCCCGAACAGACCCAAACTATAACCCAAACTAAGTTTCACTTTGTTTTCCTGCCAAGTAATAAGATATCACTCATATCTTCTAATGTAAACAATCATCTAGGGAACCCCGGGACTTGCGTCATCTCCAACTGGTCTCATAGTGATAAATTTTCAGCCACAGACTTTTGAATACCCCTATCAATGTCTCCGAAGCTGGCAATCAACTGAGGGAGTTGGATCCATTTAGAAAAGTTATCTTTTAGAATAATTGTTGCCTTGTTAGATGTTTATTGTTTCCTTTATTCAGTGAACTATTTTTATATATCTCTCGTCTATATTTCCGGGAATTAGCGGATCATGAATACTATATCTTACTTCCATGCAAGTTAACATAATTGACTTTTGAATAGTCCGGGCTGTTCAGGTGACCCGGGTTTTGATTGGGTCCAGCCAGGTCGGGTCGGGTCTGACATCCTTCGGGTCGGGTTCGGGTCGGGTTTCTGATTTTACGACCCGGGTCGACCGATTGGGAGGCTTGGCACCATCAAACATACCAGCTGGGAAGCCATCAAGAAAATAGGCTATGGTCGGTATTCAGATACTACAAGACTCCCTGGCAGGAGCTGTGGCAGCGCCGCCGAATGTCGAGCTCCGAACAGTACGGCAAACGCCTCCGGATGGTGTGGCCAATTGTACGTAGAAATCGTAGGGCTCATTCCTAATCGCTATGAGAATGTATTATGGAAAGGGTCGAGGGAGTTTTTCAACTCTTTGACTGGGGATGTTCGAATGTGGATTGGGGGAGGGGGGGAGTTAGGATGCCTATCACGCCTTATGGTTCTATCTACCAGTAAATTTGAGGGCTGAGGGAAAATGCGATCAATAGCGCCCTCCCTTCCTTCCTTCCTTCTTTTTTTTTTTTTCCTCCCCCTTTGGTATGAGGTCGCATGAATTAGGTCTGTACTATGGTATGATAGACTACCGTACGGATTGAGTTGCAGGTCTGGTTAGAGCACTTGTGGTTGACCTGCTTTTCTTTTCTACGGCTAGTTTCAGTGTTCCTAACCGTCCAGTCCGTCCGTCTTCGGGGGAGGACGGGACGGACTATGGCGCGTAGTCCGTCTTTTCGGGGGTGCTAGGACGGACTACGCCCGGGAGGATAAGAACCAGACGGACTGTAGGGGACCTTCGTTACCAGCCACGTTGAAATCATGAGACATCACTCGTGTGGTCCCCAGTAGTCCCCTGCCGTCGCCTGCAGTCTTCGCCGCCCCTATACTCCCTATTACTCTGCCATCACCCACGATCTCAAGCCATTCCTCAGGGTCTCTAAGCAATCCCTGAGCGGATTATTACACATATTGCTTTAATGTACCAGTGTGTTGATTGACTTAGATTTCCGAGAGAGTGTGAATGTAAACAAATGCAAGTAACAATTATCGTGAGAGAACATGAAGCAAAGGAGAAAGTGTAAATAGCAACATAACTTTCCTCCAACCCAATCACTTTAGATATTCATTAAGAGGATCGCTCTCCATTCTCATTCCTCCGAATTGCCGAAGAAACAAAATCCAGCAAAGCGTATCGTGAAAGGACTTGGCAGACTGTTGCCGCATCTCCCGAAATCCCCCGTAGTATCCACGATCATCTAGTGTCACCCGAATTTGGAAGGTTACGTGTAATTTCGCTATAGGTTGCATTTTATTAAGCCACCTCCGGTTAGGTTTACCTCTTTAGAAGTGTGGAAATTAATTCTCGCTTATACTAACACATGCAGCAAGATACTCAAAGAGAACTCTGAAGCTCACCTGTTAGACAGCTCAAAAACGTTATAGTATCGATTGATGTTGCATGACTGGTTCACCGCGGGATTACCTTTCTCTGACATTATCAAGGTATTGAAATCGTGTGAGACAGGAATAGCAGAGCCAAAATGTATAAGTCGTTAATGATAGAGAAAAAATACTTGTATCCTTGGGGTGTACCTTATTCTGAACATCGTATATCATGTCCTGTTTATCACTATTCACTCACAGTATCGATCAACCGATTATTTCCCTCCGGTATTGGCCGGAGTTGATATCATAGATCTCCGAATGAATTATTGTGGTATCATGAGACATCACTCGCTCGGTCCCCGGCCGTCCCCAGAGTCCCCAGCCGTCCTCACCCATCCCCGGCCATCCTGACTCATCCCCGGCTGTCCCCGGCAGTCCGTTCCCCCTGCCCTGCACTAATATGTCTCACCCTATAGGGCCCGCCGTCCTGCCCTTAAGGCGGACGGGACGGACTACAGCTAGCCGTCCCGGACGGTTAGGAACACCGGCTAGTTTGGCACCTGGCATTGAAGCTGTATTATGTTAATTCTTTCTGAGTGATACTTTATGAATGCAATCACCCGGGATGCTGGCGCTCTAAATCTTCCCGTAAAGGAATTCGATGGCGGAAGGATTAGTCCTGTGAACGTGAGGGCGTGAGAATGCCGTTAGCAGCGTTAGTAAGAAGGTGGCAGCGCCGGGGGGAGACGGCAGATTTGCGGGAAGGTTGGGAGGAAGAGCGGCCGGGAAGAGGAGCGGTGTTGGAAGTCGTTAAACGCTGCACGGCATGGTCTAGCAATAGCTGTTTGATTGTTCAGATAAAGGGTTAGGAGATGCACGTTAGATAAATGCATCCACCGAAAGCAAAATGGGGAGGCGAAAGAGTCGGATCCCCGGAGGGCCCAGTGCCCGCAGGCTACGATCAGCGGGAGTCCCTATCTTTCCTTTGTCCGCATTGGAGTAGGCAATGGAGAAGGCCGCATGCTTGGAAGACAATGTATATATGTGGTGATTGATGGAAGGATTGGAGGATGATTTCGTCAACGATTTATATCTGCTCCTATCTTTACCGGTAGTTAGTTAAGTCAATGAGAACAAGCGAATTTCCTCACTTACCCTAACGCCGTGCACTAGCGAAGTTGCTTCATTTTGTAGCTTGAATTCCTGGCCTTTAATTCTGGCTGTCTAAAAAGTGGCTGGAGGAGGAGCAGGTGTGAGGGCTAAGGTTGTTCTAGAGGGGGTTAGCTTTACGACTAATCTTACGAAGAAGAGGATAAATAGATATGGGGGACTAACCGCAGGGCATAATGCCGGTTGAGATGTTAGGGGATTGGATGGGGTGTGTGAGGGTAATGAGCCGGGGGGGATTGCATTGTATGAGTTGCCCATGGGATAGCATAGCGGTTGCATTTTTTGGTTTGTTTATTTGTCTGCCTAGTTGTCTTGTTGACTTACATGATGCGTGTGGAATAATTCCTCTGCTTTTTGTATTGAATGCTGTTTTTCTTTAGTATAGTTTGAAAATTTCTCTAGGGATCTTGTTCCCATGAAGTAGAACTCACCCTCTGGCATGTCCGTTATTTTCCTTGCATGATATGCCTTGGCCCATCTTAAGGTGAAGCAGAGTCCGCCTCTCTAGGAGCGAGATAATGGGTTACTATCTGGCATCAGTCCCTTGTCCTTAACTTTAGGCAAGCGGAACGTCCCAGGTATTGCCCCATATCAAAATATCTGACCGCGCTCAGGTAACCATGGGAGATTGGATACAGTAAGCAACTCGCTTATTAGAGCCTCTCGGGAGAGACGAAATCATCCGCACTCGCAACGAGCATCCCAGGGAATGGTCCAACATAAGCTATTGCTACCCTTCAAGAAAACAATATTAACTATCACCCAACCCTGTGGCTTGATACACGCGCAGAATACTACCGCAAAAACCCACTGGCGCTAGGACGTCCAAAATTTCCCCCGTTAGATTAAGGGGATAAAATACGGTGAGAATGGCCTTTCTACCCTCGAGTAAGACAACAGACCTTACTAAGAGAGGCAAGTCCAACGTCCAAGTGGCGTTCTCAATTATTTCGGTTTTTGCGGTAGGAGTGGTCAGAGTGTAAAAGGCGACGTCATCGACTCTAGATCTCCCGGCCAACAAACCAAGTTATCACACTTGTTCGCCCTTCATAAAAGAATAACAAAACCACAGTACAAACGGTTTGAAATTGTTGGAATTCTGTCTTCGTATGCTTGATATCGTTGAACCTTATTCTTTCCTGCTAGCTCTTTCATGAAACTCGCTACTGCACTCTCCTTGGTCGTTGCAAAACGGTTATCTCCTTGCAGTTAAAAGTTTCCTTCTCGTTTCAGTCAGAGAAAATTTTCTTCCTCCATGCCGGAGGTGAAAGATTTTCACCCACACAGTCGTGGCATGAGGGAAGACGGATCCTATGATAAAAGACATGATCACTTAGTTAGAAATGTTATGCGAATTTGAACGTCTATCTTGTGCCCAAGCAAACTGCCTAATTCTGATCGATTTCTCTACCGACTATTATCCACATTTACTCTCCTTACTCGGCCTATATTTCTATAGAAATGCCCACTTGTTGCTAGAAAGGCTCGCATTCGTTGACAGTAGTACGCGCATGCCCCAGAGGGACACTAAAATCTTACAAATTTTTCTCCAATATGTTTTCTTTCCCTCCTCTCCTTCCTTGTCCTTAGTGTTCCTCCAAGTCCTTGCCTTAGCCTCTCTTTTCCTTTCTGGGCCCCCAACTCAATCAACCTTGAACTCCTTTATCGCTTAATACAAATTCCTTATGTTTACCAGAGCTACTCTAATTGACTTCCTAGAAAATATCTCTCCGATTAATATCTCTGAATGCACCTCCAATACAAACTAAAACCCTTTATCGAGTGATATTATATGAACACAATGGTATTGGGTATGATCACGCTGGATTAGGGCTGGGCTCCGGCTGTCCGGGGTGAAAGTATTCAAGATATGGTATGAACCTCTAGGCCTTTCTAAATCTGTAAAAACTGCTTGGAATAGGGCCCTTTGTTTCTACGAACCCCCTCCACCTCGGGATGATGGAAAAAGGGCGGATGATGGCTAATGCGGGAGCTCGTTGCGTAGCGGTGCCATACTAACTTATACTATGTTGTGCTGTGCTAGGCTGTGCCGATAATATTACCCTCACTCACCCCATCCAACCCCATGATAAAAAAGCATCCCAAACAGCATTATGGCTAGTATAGTCTCCCATCCCCATTCACCGCCTTCTTCATAAGACTAACCGCAAAGCCAATCAACTGCGGAGCAACCCCGAACTTCCCGATCGCTCCTCCTCCCAGCCTTCCGACAAATCTACCATCACTCCCGCCGCTGCGACCTCTCTCACTGGCACTGCTAGCCGCATTCTTCAACTCCCTCACCTCTACAGGGCCAATCCTCCCACAGGTGCCCCTGGACACTTCACCTTCAGGGTGGCACTCAGCTTAATCAATCTTCAGCGCTTTCACTCCTTAATACAAATTCCTTATATTCACTAGAGTCGTTCCACTCTATTACTCAGAATCTATCTCTGCCATCATTATCTCTGATTCCATTATTTGCAGCATGAACTAGGATCCCTGTATCGAGTGATATTTTATGAACGCAATTGCTCGGGTATGTTCAAGCTGGACTAAGGCTGGGCTCCGGCGATCTAATGTGAGAGTGTTCAAGAAATAGTTTGAACTGCTAGGTCTTCTTTGTTGGCAAATACTACTTGCCATAGGACTTTTAGATACAAGGACCCCCCTCCCCTGGGGTTGATGGAGATAAGGTGGATGGTTTCCAAAGCGGTGATTTATTATATCGTGGCGCTATACTATAGGATGTTGTGCTGTGTCAGGCTGTGTCGATAGGGATCGGAAAACAAGGTCCCCGAAGCATGGTTATAAAATATTTGGTTATTTGGGGTTGTTTGTACTCGTATTGAAAATAATTTATGCGGAGGTAATGATAGGCAGCGACCGTTTCACCCAGCTGGGTCGACCTACTTGAGTGGAGGCACAGAGTTTTTATCCAGCGGAGGTAAAAATCATTAGTGATTGTGAGAAAAAAAGGAAAAGAATGTGATGCCTGGGAGGATGCCGGAAGGCGAGAAGAAGCTGGACGAGGGAAACTGCTGAACATTGAGGGATTTAAAATGGGGGCAAGACTTGGACTAGAGGATCCCGGCTAAATGAAATAATGTAGTTGAAGTGAACGAGAGTAATATGTATCCAAGTAACCCTCTGTGAAGCTGTTAAGCCGTTGTACAATAGCTGGAAAAGGGCAAGGAAAGAGAGGGAAACAAACGACTAGGGAGGTAGGACGAAGAGGAGAGAAAGCAAAGGGATATTGAAAATAGAGCTAAGAATAGATGTAGTGATCGGACTGAAGGATTATACCGAGTAAGAGGAAGTGGATCAAGTGGACGAAGATAAGCTATGATGAGACGATTTAGTCGTACTTTTCGTGAGGGTTTGAGTGTGTGACGCGTATGCTTTCTTACACTTTGATGATTTCTCTGTGTTTGCTTCACGAGCAACCCGCTTTCCTTCCCTTCTTCCCTTCTTCTCTTCTTCCCTTCTTTCCTTCTTTCCTCCCTCCTTCGCCCTCCTCCTTCCCCAACACTCACTTAAATAAAATTATCATACCATAATCCTTTTTTGAACACCCCCACCCTACAAATCATATCTCGAGATGAGTGCTGCAGCCGGGAGTGACGCGGCGTCCGTTCACGCTGAGAGGCCGTACAAAGGTTTGTTACAAAGTTTAAATGTCTCTTAATAATTATCTGGATCGTAACTAATATCTTTCTCACATATGGCTTAGGACCCGGATTCTGGGCTACTTATGCGGGGCCCCTCGCCACTATTCTAGTCAGTGTGATGGCAATGATTGTTGGCTACCTGTACGACCACTACAAAATCCACCCAACCCGCATCTCTCCTTCAGCTGTCAATATACTTGACGTCCCGAACGTCAATATTTCCTATCCGTTCCCCGGGCCAATGAATATCACCTACCCCACGGCCACCCTCAGCTGCCCGCCCCCGAATGTCACCGTCACTTTTCCTACCCCCTTTATGCCCTGCCCTTCACCCCCCTGTGATCTCATGCCCCCCCGCCTCTCTATCCCCAGAGGACACGGAAAAGATCAAGGCAGAGGTGTTTGATGAGGTGGTTTCTCGGATCGAAAAAGGGTCGTATGATCACCCCCAACCAACTACATCGTCTCTTACCCCCCGCGCACTACACACCTTCCCTGTGTTTGGCAAGACCCCCCCATATCCGAGTCCATCCACCAAGAAATTCAAGAGTTAGTTACAAACCTTGTCGGGATGCTCGAAACCCACCAAAAGGAATGTGGCTGCGAGTGGCTCCCCACCCCTCCTCCTTCTCTACCAGGGTTTGGGACGGAAGAGGCCAAGCCCGGGTTCTGTTCTAGGAAAATGCAGGGGACTGACAAGTGGGAACAATGCATCGCTGAAGAGGGGGATACTGTGAGATGCTTGGACGCAGGGATCATTGCTTGGATCGATGGAATTGGGTTTCAACTTTCAAGTGGGAAGATGAACTCGCGGCCAAAAGGGACTTAGTTTAGTGGGATGGGACTCTAGTACCAGGCTCTTTTTTGTTTGTATGTAGAGGCTTTTCAATACCATGCTAGTCCGGAGAAACTGTTCCAGATACCATTGACCAAGAAATATGTCCTTGTAAAAGTGAAACCTCTGCGAATAATCACCTCGCCCCTCACCCGCAATAACAACTTCCCCTAGGAGCATTTTCCCCATCCCATCCTGTCCAAATTCAGCAGCATAATTATTATGATAGTGGTGCTCTGCCATACACATTCGACAAATCGGGATTGATATCCCCTCACCCCAGAAGCATCTTAACCACACCCTCATATCTCTCTTCGGCAGCATAGGACAATGGTTTCTGGCCAGCCAGATACCCTCGATAAGTCGGGATTGACATTTTCTCGCTCTAGGAGTATCTTGACTATGCCTGTGTGCCCAAACCAAGCAGCCTAGAATAATGGTGTCCGGTCGATGCAATCCGGTATATCGGGGTTGACATACGCTCGCCGCAGAAGTATCCCCACCACGCACTCATGTCCAGATTCGGCAGCATATGATAGCGGTGTCCAGTCAGCCCTATCCGGCGTGTCAGGATCGACATCCCCACCCTCTAAGAGTAGCTTCACCATTCCCTCCTCTCCAGCCTTTTCAGCATGCGCGAGTAGTGTTAAGCCCTCATTATCCGCTAGTGAGAGCGATATCTTCCTGCTCAAGAAGCACCCTTTGCTAGTGCCCGGTCACCGTGTTTGGCAGCACATATCAGTGGGGTTGCGCCATTCGAATCACCCCAATTCAAGTCCCATCTTTTCATACCTACCATAGCAATTGCAACCTCAGTAACACCCATGAATGCGATCCATTGTAGTTTAGTAAATCCCTGAAGATCGGGGTGCGTGCCTCCGCCACGATCCCACCAGGACAAGAAGTCAACTGTCTCCTCACGCAGGAGGATGTCAGCTGATATCTGATTTGCATATGGTCCAAGAAGCTGTATTGCAAGGGTTTTCATACCTTCTGTCATCTCCTTGTGCACATCGAATCCCCAGCAACATGACGCATGGGAGAGAAACGGTGTGGTGGAAGTGATAGTATCGAGAGTAGTTGAAAGCCCCCAGATCGACCGAAAGTGTAAATAGGTGAGGCATATTTTGGCGATCATCGAGTGAGGTGTAGTGAACAAGGCTCGACGAGTGAAATGCACGAGGCGGACTGTTGATACTTGCTCATCAACTGTTACAAGCCTGAAAGTGCAGCTCAAGAGGGGCCTTATGGACGAGAAATTGTAGAAATTGAGGTCACTAGTTCCTGCCTCGGCCGCTAACGCATGGCACAACTCTTCCGCTTTTAAAAGCCCCCCCGAATTTGAAACCTACACCAGCGCTCGCACCCCAAGTTTCTCCTTATTTCCTTTCTGCTCACGTATGCGGCTCAATTTTACGCTGTATACATCATCTAAACCACCGCCGTTGGTCATCCGACAAAGCGTTTGTCTTCTCTGGTGCATTCGCATCTTCCAGAACCGCACCTAGGACGAGGGAAACGAGAAAAAATTTAGGGACAATTGTTAGCTAACAACCTCAGATTCACTATCCACATGTGTTACGTACGACACGCAAATCTTGTCCGAAAAAATTCTAAGAATATTCCCTATCGATTGCATCTGTCTGCATCCTTTCTCAGGTGCATAGTAATATGACTCCCAATATCCTCCTTCGTGGGCTTTTATCGGGAGGTGGGTTGGGATCTCTGGGGAAATATCCCTCAACTTCCTCCCAAATGTGTGGCCTCCCGGTAATGAATATCCGGATGTTTGGGCACTCCCGGACAACGTGCTGTAGAGCTCCCAAAGTCCAGGTCCTTGTTTCGTGGGAAACTCATCTAATGCATCAATGCAGATAAATACCCGTCGCTAAGACGAAACTGACTTGACGAACATTGCGCAGATTTTAGGGAGCAGCAGAGTCCAGCCGTCAGCTACCTTCTTCGCTCCCTCAAAGCCTTCCTTATCGCTTCCGGGATTTGCTCCGGCCCTCCAACAAGTTGCTTCAAGAGAGCCGCTAACACTCTAGTGGAGGATTGCTGGAAGTTACAGCACACAGGCGAGGTCCAAATTTTCTCCATTGGTTGGATAACACGGTGTATATTTAGGGCGAGCTGATATTTATGCATCTAGTTTTGCACGGAATTCCAATTGAGCTCCTTTCAGGCACCCCAGATGTCTTTCCCGCCTTGATTCTCATAACAGCATAGCACAGGGCGCATCACATCATCCTCGCTTGTATGCCATTTGTTGAGCTCCTTCGTCCAGAGAACCTTGTCTCCTACCTCTGTCCCCTTCGTTTATAGCCAGCCGCCTTTTCTGAGGACCGGGAGACAATCACTCCAGAATCTTGCGCTTCTCACAATTCACTTACACTGCACACCTCAAGACCGCATGCCCTATTAATGTACATCTATTACCATGTAACCGTATAACCGCATTCCTAACACGTCATGCCCCTTAGGGAATCTACCAAGCACGTCCCCGCTATTGCTATTATAAAGTTTCTAAAGGAAATCTTCTTCAGCGCTCTAGAGCTCAAGAGCTTACAGGGCCTCCATCAAGGGCATCATCAGGGTTTTCTTGTTGTGGAGGCAGCCGCGAGAGATGCCTCTTGAGTGCACTATACTTACCAGCACTAGTCTCTCCAGAGCTGCGAGTACTGGCCCTACGCCAATACCAGCTGCTGCCAGGGGGGGAGGAAAGGATGGACTACTGCATTAATTGGCAGTGGCTGCCTCTTGCTGGTGGTTTGCCTTTGGACGAGATATTATCCTGCAATTTTCTTGGAGCCACAATAAACCGCCGTTTGCCACCTCGTTATCACTGGGACTAAGCCTTTCTGAGCTCTGATTTGACACAATTGTAAATTTCACCTTGACCGCCCCTTTTATTTTTGACGCACTGGCCCTCGTTGGTTACCACGAGTTTACTCGGTATTTAGTTGGTCTAGGCAAAGGTTTAGGGGAAAGAATATAGCATTGAGGGGGTTTTATTACTACTGTTACATTAGAACTAGAGGTTTATAGCTCCACGAAACTACTATACTCCTATATACTAAATTAACTCTAGTTCTGAGGGGAATCAAATACTATACCAATAACTTTAGTAATTTGCATAGAAGTCACAGGAGTCTTGGGAGTTAAAAACAGTAGGGTGGTATGGAACGTTCGATTTGTAGCGTGAGATTGGACTTCATTCCTGTTCACCAGTCATATTCATGCTTAGTTATTCCGGTACCGTGCATGAGTAGTGCTTTATACCTAGCTGAGGCGGTGTATTGTGGTCTCCTGCTCTCTAACCCCGTTGTATTAGAGGGATTTCGTAGCGAGTAAGCGGGCGTTGATTACTCGTAATTGAACCACGTTTGTGAACACGACCACTCTTACATGACATGGAGATCCAAGAAAGATGAATTTAGGCTACGAAATATTACTCGTAGCTGTGTTCACAAACGTCATTCAATCATGAGTACAGTAGAATTTGGCCATTAGGACCATTCCCAAGTGAGAGGTTGCTAAAATTTGTGTTGGGCTATACTATTTAAGGAGCAAAAAAAAACAAAAAAAAACATCAAAACGGAATCAAACTATTTAAACCTGATTTCTCTTGCTAATTGGGTCCCAAGGTGATTCTAATCTGCCCCGAAAGTGGTATAGTCTTGCGAGCCACCTCATTAGCAACAGTCTATCATTCATGTTCTCAAATTTTCTCTTCTTGTCAGCTGACATGTACAGGCCACGTAGAGTAACTTTGCGGGCGAGATAAAATCGATACTTAAGCTCGGCTTGGTTCCACACTGCCTTGGAGACGTCTGAACAGCCACCCACCAATCCTTTTAGTTTGTTACGCTGGTATTCACAATGCGAGGAGCCATTATTGGTTTGAGAAATCCTAGAGTTTTGTGTGGCCTCACTTACTGACTTTGTGTTCTTATATCTTTTAGCTATTCTTGCCATACTACTCACCGGCATTATTTGTAGTTTGGTGGCTATTTTTATTGGTGCCAAGGTGGGTACTAGCCTCATAGTCCTGAAGGATCGTTGCGTTTGTCCCCCGAACACCATGAATGCCCCGAACACGGTGGATACCCCGAAAAGCACAAGAGCCCCGAACACGGTGGATACCCCGAAAAGCACAAGAGCCCCGAAGACCGTGACTCCCTCGGGCACCGAGGGTGCCCTGAATACCGAGGGTAGCCTGAAAAGCACAAGTGCCCCGAAGACCGTGTATCCCTCGAAGACCGAAGGTGCTCTAAACACCGAAAGTACCTTGAAAAGCACAAGCCCCCCGAAAACCCTGATTCCCTCTAATATCGAGGGTGCCCTTAACACCATGGGTTCCCTGAAAACCGAGGGCTCCCAGAACGCTGAGGTTGCTCCGAAGACTGAGGGTACCCGAAGCACCCCAGAAACCCCGAACACCGCGAGTGTCTCAAACACTCATCGCCCCCCGAAAACGGAGTGTGTCCCGAATATTGAGTGTGCTCCGAACAATGAGGGTGTCCTAAACCCAGAGAATGCCCCAAATACCAATTCCGCCTCCAATGGACACCTAGTCACTAATACAGAGCCCTTCCCGGACTCTATGCTGGATGAACGCGGGAAGCCAAGATACCAGGAGATATGGTGCCGATACTTCAAGTGCTGAAAATCACTGGCGAGCACTCAGTACAGAAGAACTTTCCCTTGGCACCTTTCCTATTTATGTCTTTCTTGAGTTAATAGTCTCTTTTGTCACTTATTAGCAATCAAAAAGGAAGAACGGGTACACCTGGCTTGTATACTTTATAAGAATATATGCTATTTCCTCCTAGACTTCATTTTCATCCCCTCTCTCACCAATGTTCCCAACCGTCTCGGGCGTCCCCTGCACGGTGGGTAAGGACGAAGGACCGCTGGGAACGGCGTCCGTCTTGCGTAAAGGCAGACGAAAGCGCACACGATTATTCATCATTGGAAGGCCTCATATTCGGGCTGAGATCGAAAAGGGTCTCGCCGGACGAGTGATAAGTATGTCGGTAGTCCCCAGCAAAGTTGATGTTATAGAATACCTTCGTCTTAAAATAGACGAAGATCAAACCTCAGACGCCATGGGCGAGAGTCTAGAGGCCCACATTCTGGAGAAGATGTCTGAAAAAATATCAGAAATGTAAGTAGAGGCGATGATACCAGGAATCCCGCCTCACAAAATCGGCTAATAGATATGCATCTAGGTTTCTATTGGTTTTCTTAAATATCGATGCAATCTTACATGAGTTATAATCTCTGGAGACGAGAAAAGCTAAGCAAAATGACTCAGGGATTGGAATTGGGAGATGTTTATGGTGTGGCGATCGAGCAGATAAAGGAGCAAGAAGGAGACAAACCGAGACTTGGGATGATGGCTCTGATGTTAATCAGCCATGCGGAACGGCCGCTGGAAGCGGATGAGCTCTGCTACGCCCTAGCAGTCGAGCTAGGCTCCACGGATTTTGATATTAGCAACATCCCTTCGATGTCGACATTAGTGACCTGCTGTCAAAAGCTTATTACTGTAGATAAGGAGGCGTCAATTGTGCGATTGATCCACTTTACTCTTCAAGAGTATTTTTCCGTTCATCCCGATATATTCAGTGGGCTTCACTCAACAATGGCCGAAATCTGCTTAACTTATCTGAGCACCCACCAGGTCAAATCCCTTTCGACCACCCCCCGTCCCGACACCCCGAACGCACCCCCCCCAGAATATTGTTCAGTATACTAGGGAGTGCATGCGAAAAAGGAACTCTCAAACCGCGGGGGGTCACTTGCGCTAGAGCTACTAAAAGAGAATCATGGCATGATGTCGACCCGATTACTTTTAGCGCAGGTAAAGCATATCTACCGATTAGAGTTTGGTACTCCCTCACCATTTAGTGGACTACACTGCGCATCGTTCTTCGGAATTGTTGATGTAGCTAGTTTGATAGAGATGGAATGTTATGATATCAACGAAGTGGATTTTTTAGGTTGTGGACCGCTTGAATACGCAAGAAGCAGAGGTGAAAATACTGCTCGGGGGGGAGGATCAACCCCGACAAGCCCGATAATTACGTCCGAACACCACTCCTGCATGCCACTTGGAATGGACAGGAGGTAGCGGTGAAAATACTTCTCGGACGGAAAGAAGTTAACCCAGAAAATCCAGATAATGACGGCATAACACCGCCCTCACGGGCCGCCTGCTGGGCACATGCGGGAGTGGTGAAAATTGTACTCAGGCAGGAAGAGGTCTACCCCGACGAGCCAGATAAATGGGGCCAAAACCCGCTGTGGTATGCCGCTGGAATGGAGATGAGGGAGTAGTGAAAATACTTGGGCGGGAAGGGATCAACCCGGACAGGCCAGATAATAATGGCCTAACACCGCTCTTGTTTGCTCAGAGGGGACGTGAGGGAGTGTGATAATTCTACTCGGGCGGGGAGAGGTCAGCCCCGACAAGCTAGATTATCGCGGCCGAATACCGCTCTTGTATGCCGCTCAGTATGGACGCGAAAGGGTGGTGGCGCTACTACAGTCTAAGAAAGCAGTAACCCCCAGTACAGTTTAACCGTAGGAAGCCCCCCCTCGAGGAAATAACCGCCGTCCCTTCCCTTTCCGGGTATTTTTACTCACCGCGAGACACTTGGACATCACCCTCTGTCGATGAGGAGAGTCCCATGAAATGGGAATGCCGATATATATAATACCCTCTTGCACCTATTTAGTCATTTGCCTTCGCCGCTGGGCGAGGATTTATGAGTTTCTGTTCGTGGGGTTCAGTAGAGTTTGGTTCGTGGAGGGGGGGCCTAATTCCTATTTTCCTATCGTTATGGGAAGGTTGGGTCTATAGCTCGCAAACTCCGCTGTCGTTGAATTGTTATCTCTTCGTAAATTCTTAAACATCTCTTCTCCCTTGTCTAGTTTTTTCTTTCTCCTTTTCTTTTTCTTCCTTTCCTCTCCCCCGAACAATAGATAAACTATATATGGTAGTTTAAAAAAAGAAATGTAGTGTACGAGAGCGCAAGGGTTCTTAGGATGATTACCAAAAGCTAAATAAAGACCGTCCTGCGGTGCAAGACATGCTACCATAAATGATATAGCGTAATGAATAGTACGAGAACGTATCTAGCGCATACATGCTAGCCATCCCCGCTATCGGCATTAGTATGGAAGGTGGGCGGACCCGGCACGGAAGCATTTCGTGTCACTCATTAGTCTCACTCGCCATGCGATCGATTTCACAGCATGCTACATATTAGCAGAGAAACCACCAAGAAGATACCGGTATGCTATAGGCTACAAGGCCCCAAGGCAGAAGCTACGGCAAACACTACAAGATTGCAACTACGACACGCCACTGCTGCCAGCATCCCGTACTTAAATGCAGTAAACCCCGCCTCCCAATGATTTCCTCCCACTCCGCTATTTCTCACTATCTTGTTATCTCCCATTAACCCCCAGAGAATCTCCAGTCAGTAAAGATGGCATCACGTCGTGAGTATACCCCCCCCAGTTAATCCTTACTTCATCCCCTGCTGACGGATGATTTCATCAAGGACTCGCATACTTAGGACCCGCAACCACTATAGCATGCACGGTGCAGCATAGTTTTAACTATATGCATTTTTTCCGTCAGTAACTTCACCCGCTGCAGAGTCCACAAAATCCGTAGAACGGTTGAGTTGATGGACCAAAAACTAGAGATGGGATAGAAGACTCGACTTCGTTCAGGACGATTTCGGAAGGGAGCTCCGCCACACCCGGTCTGATGTTATGGCGGAGATCATGAGAGTTGAGTATATGGCTACGGATGCAAGCCAGAAGGAACCCAACGCCGCTGTTCCGAAGTCATCTACCGCTTGAAGTAAGAAGATACGCTGTGTCTAGTTTGTACAAATTGTGGACGCTAATTGAAGTTGCATAGACTCGCTACTGGGCAGGGGAGGGGAGTGGGGGACTCCTCGCACAGGCTTAAGGGAAAACGGTGTATTGGGATTGATGGTATCCGGGCTGGGATAGGTATACCGGGCAGTGAAGAGAAAAAAGGGAAAAAGAAAAAGAAAAAAAATCAATCACTGTTTGTTTTTTTAGATAGAACGAACAACACGAATTTTTCTCTCGTTTTTTCGGACATTACCTATCTTACACCCTTTGCTCTTTCACCACCAAATAATAATACCTTTAGCGGTAACTTTATTTATCTTAATCATAAGTTTCCTATCAGAGCTCTTTTTTTTCGGTTCCTCCCACCCCCTACTATATTAAACAATATTCTAGAAAGGGTGTTCCGCTTATCATGAAAAGAAGCCTTCCGAAGGGCTTTGGCCTGTCGGGAATTTAGATAGACCAAGCAGATTTTGGCCATTGCTGAGTGAAGTTTACTGAATATATCGAGACGAGAGGACAGATACTCTCGAAGAGTAAGGTTGATCAATCGCACAGTTGATTGCTTCTTATCTACAGCAATAAGTCCTCGACAAGAGCCAACCAATGTTGATATCGAAGGGACGCTACCAGCATCGAAATCCCTGGAACCTAGCTCAACTGCCTGAGCCTAGCAGAGCATCCACTTGTATTGACCGTTCCGCATGACTCATCCACATCAATGCTACCACCCCAAGTCTCTATTTGCCTCCATCTTGCGCCTTATTCCGTGCAATCGTCGCCCCGTAATCACCTCCCGATTCTAATCTATTTGTCATTTTGCTTAGCCTCTCTTGTCTCTGAGAGATTGTAGATTCGTGTAAGATTGTGTCGATATTTTGGGAGGCTAATAGAAACCTATGTGAATATTAATTAGTGAATAGTGTGGGGCCGGGTCCCTATATTATTGCCTAAGTAAATTTCCGACATATTTTCCGGAATCCTCTCTAGAATGTCTGCCTCTAGACTCTCGTCCATAGCATTAGGCGTTACATCCTCATCCAGTTCTCCGGAAGGTATTTGATGGTGGCGTCTTTGATAGGATCCAGAGATACACTGGTTACTCGCCCAGAAAGACTCCTTCGATCTTAGCTCGAATATCAGGCTTCCAATAATGAACACTCGTGTGCGCGGTGACCTCTCGAGGATTTGTTGCAGCGAATCAAGGAGCTTGACCCGATCCACCTCCGTAGACTCGTCCAGAGCGTCTATATGTTCAATGGTGGGTAGTGAGGACGTGATGATCTGTAAAATCTTCATGAAATCCGGAAACCGCAGCCCTCGCCTACCAATTACCTTTCTCTGCTGTGGAAAAGCTGACGATATTTCCTCCGGAATCCTTTCCATCCAGCCAGTGACCTATTTCAGCAAGGAACCCTGAATACCGGTGGCAGACTGCCCCTTCCAGGCCGTAAAGTCAAAACAAAAACCGGCAACCGCTAAGTCTTGCCCGCTTGCTGATCACACAACTTGTCCACCACGAGCGAACTGAGATCGCAGCTTATTAGCACCGACTCTCTTTCCTCTCCTAAAGAATAATTCTTGTTACCTAATAAATGTCATACCGCCCCCCTGGGCCTCCGTAATAAATTCAGACTGCGTTATTATCTTCACCCCCATCACTCCCGCCACCTTCTTGATTCCTCTGTCTGCATGAGCCATTCTCCAAAATTGCCAACGTGCTCTTGGATGTCCTCATGGTTGAGCCTGATCATCCGCAACAGCATTGCTATTCTGTACATTAAAAGAATTCGAATTATCGGAAAGGTTGGTGCTATTATCGATGATATAGTGAGACATCTTCCTCTCCTTGTTGCTTGCACTAATAGACGAGAGTAATTTGCCTTGAAACGGTTAACGAGTTGTATGATAGCTAAAAAAAAAAAGCAAAAGAAAAAAATAGAAAGGAAAGTGATGGGAGGGAGGATTCGGGACTGCGGGGAAGCGGGCCGGGGAGGGAGATGGTACGCAGGGGACTGTGGAAAATAGAGGGATTGAAAACGGAGATAGCGATCAGACTATAGGATTTCTACGGAGTGAAATGAAGTAGTTGAAGTCAACCAGAATTTGTATTAGAGCGGTTAAGGAGTTAGTAGATAGCTGAAGAAAAGTAGCCACAAGAAAGGAGGAAAGATACTATAGGGATGCTATATGGCTGGGGGAAGCGGGAAGGAGGGGGAAAGTTAAAAATGGAGGACTTGAGGATCAATGTATCATAGTGACCGGAATAAAGGATTTTACCGAGTGAAGAGAAGTGGCCAACTGAAGGAGAGTAACTCGTTCTGAATATATTTAGGAGTTGTGAAATATATTAACGAAGAAACGGAAAGCAAAGCAAAGACAAGGAGAATGAAAATTTGGGCGCCCATAAGTGCATACACGTAGTGCTGTGTACCAGTGCTGGCATTTAGAATAGAGACAGTGGGGGATTGGGTGAGTGATACTTCGTGATTCCACCCATCAGTCTCCCCTACTCCAAAATCTAGTCAATCAAAGGGAATGAGAAGATATTTCACGTATTCCTTAGTAAGAAGTCTCGCACGGGCTTGGGACGAGAGGTGTGCTGAGGTCGGGAAATGGTCAGGAAATGTGTTTCGGTTGGCGGAGGACAGTCGTCGGGAGGTCTGGTCAATCAGGGCCGCCGCTAGAATAAATCTACTACGAGGTGGAGAAAAAAGGAAAAAAAACAGTTTATTTTTTCTATTAAGAAAAGGATAGAATGAATTCAATGGATAACCGACCTATCAAAACACAAGAAACTTCCCTGTTTCATGCCGCTGTAGGGAAAGCCGCTGGCCTTTATGCACTCTTCGGAAGGAAACATTGAGGATACTTTAACAAACCTGGGGAAATCTTCCGCGTTTATCGCGGAAGATTTCCCGAGGTTTGATAAGGTATCCTCAGACCCGAGATTCATTCCATCATGTCACGTCCGACACTCTCAGTATCCTTTTCTAGCTCGGTTGCCTTTCCCAGCAAACCTACCCCCCGGCTTCACTAGCTCCGAGCACCCTACAAGACCCCATCAACGAGGGCGAAAGCACCCCATCATCCCCGCTGTCGACACGAGACTTACACCAAGCACAGGTCCAGCACCACGTTAACACTTCCAATACGTATTCGCCCAAGGATAGGTGTACCAGCATCTCCTTGAATGATAGTAAGAGGAACGTTGTCTTAAACGATCCTCCCCAATCTCTTTACCACCATAATCTTAGTCTGAGGAAGGTCACCGCCAACCGGATTGGACAAGAATCGTGTTTCTTTTTCCGAGAGGAATGTTCGTTTTCCGATCCGTTCTCTGCCTATTTCGGCGCCGTTTTACTCTCCTTATCTCGAGTCTGTGACTGCGGTTATTTTGGAGGATCTTAAAGACTGAGGAGAGGGGCTCCCGCCCGGCAGGGTCTCGCAATTCCTGTTTCCCAAACCCCCACCGGTTAAGACCCCTGTGATGGTTCGGGCGATGAATCAGTCATTCCCGAATTGGTGAATACTATTATTTAGCAGCCGGTTCACGGGGAAACCGCGACGGTCTTCCCGGGGCAACCTAAATCTTTGAGTTTGCCCCTGGAGGCATTCCCGGGCTTAGTGTTCTCATAACCCTTTCCGTCTTAAGCACAAGCCCACAATTAGCTCTTTCGCAAATCGCCCCTCCGAGTTCAGACTTTAGGAGCAAAAATTAAATTAGGAAAGTCGAAGTATGTATGTATGTAGGACTAATTGCTACTAAACATCAAGAAATCACAAAGCAAACATAAAAGAGCGAGCATGGTATCCACCGTTACCTTCTCCTATCCCCACCACTCTACCGTTCATGAATCCACCATGTCCCTCAACATAGCCTCACTATACCTCTCATCGTCCGCAATCTTCCCCACCACTTGCCCATGTGCATTGATTCTCCCGTCAACATCTGCCTCGGCCCAGACCTCCGATTTTGTGCTGACAAGACTAGAATCGTAGAATGGTAAAGTGCCAAAGTCCTCTTCCGAGTATGCAGCGATCTTGCTCAGAACCACCTTCAGTATCGTTCCCCCGGCAGGCTTCAAGGCTTTCTTTGTAGTGGCACACTCCTTCATTATTCGCCCTTTGAGTTTCTTTGCTTCGACGTCGTCAAAAATCGCTCTCAGCCCGGTTTCCAGTCTAGCGAGGACCTGTGTTCGGAGGTGTGTTCGGCGGTTTCCCAGACGAATAACTTTTTGTCCCATCCATTGAGACACGCCAATTGGTACTATGCCTGCCACAAGGACACCGAGGGTTTCAACGAGGAAATCGAGGTCACTGGCTGCTGTGCCTTCGATTTTAGAGCCGTTGGGGATAAGGGAAAAGAAGTAATCCACCTTTTCCAGCTGCTTCAGGATGTCGGTTGTGGGGATGACGTCCGGCCACGGGGCGCTGGCGGAGAACTGAGCAATTTCGAGTTCGAGCTCATACATTATCGAGAGGCAGATGGCCTTATAAATCTAAGGATTCATTAGTAAAGGTACTTAATATTAAAAAGTAATGATGAGATTCACTCTCGCGTTGCTAGACATTCCCCCGACCACGTTCACCACCGGTGTTTTCTCCACCCCTTGCGGCTCCACCTCAGCCGCAAGAGTTCCGCCAACATAGTTCCAAAACAGTCTGGCGCGTTTCTTAAACGGTAATGCAGCAATTAAGAGATAAGTGTTGAGCTCTGATGGTCGTGCGTCCTCAATACCCCATCGACCAAAGGCCGTCACAATCCGTGTGCTCAGTGATAATCCATGACGGATGAATATCTTCCCGGCGACATTCTTCGTTGACCCTTCCAGAGTCGGTGATACCGCGAACCTCCGCATTGGCAAATTTTTGTTCAACAGTTGGACTACCCCCTTGGCATCACTGTTCAACGCTGATTGCGGCTTTTTGAACAATTTCCCCTTGGAAGGTATCCACATGTTCTCTGGCCCCTCACCCTTTACTTTGGCAACCACTCCCTTCTTCGTTGTTTCCCCAGGGCGCTGATCTGGAGTCCCGTCAAACGGCCTCGTGGGAAAGAGAACTGAGTTGGTCCAGGTTGGGTTACTCGCCGCCGCTTCCGGGAAAAGAAACTGTGTCCCACCGGTAGCCAGGTAAGACACAACCTGGGGATCCAAGAGATCAAAGACTGTCCTCATCCCACGCTGGAAGTATTCAAAAGGATTCGCTAGAACAACAATTGACTTGCCCATGTAGTTATAGAAAACGTGGTCGGCATTCGCGGGGGTGGTGCAGTTTGGATCTCGGAAATTTCCGTACACACTCATATTCCAAATGTCAAGTTGAAGACCTAAATCAGCAACGAGCCCACATATCTGATGAATAACCTCCCGTTTGGTGTCGGCATTGACAACGAGCAAGTAATCCGCCGCCTGGTTGTAAGTATACTTTGCTGAAATCTGCATATCAAGTGGGTAGTGCATGACCGAACGCATAGGAAAATGCGCGGATTCTAGTGGCGAATATCGACCTTCGTTATTCCCTGGCTCTGAAAGTACAAGTTCGAGTGTCATCGATCCTGTTGAATAAGGTTCAGCCTGATCCGATACTTTGAAAGTTTGGCGAATAGTAACTGCTGTTCCAGGGTCCAGAGTATCCAAAAGGTCCAAGCCCCGTGCGTCTCCCATATTTGATTCATCGACGAAGGTAAATACCCGTGCGCCCCCGTTCTCGGAGAGACACGTACCAGCACTCCGTCCGAGGGAGCCGCGGATTCCGTATGGTTTGGTGCTAACATTTTTCAACTAGGTATGCAAACATTAGCTCTTTGTAAGGAAGGAGACGTCGGAAAAAGCAAGAGCATACCATCCATGAGAAGGTCACGTTACTTCCGCGCTCGACTGAGTTAAGAAATCTCGGTGCTTCAAGCTCTAATGGATATGAAATATTGATGGTTGTGGAACCACAAAAGTCGGGAAGCACCCGATCAATCCCAGGCATAACACCGATCAACTTCATCTCGTCTGTCGCCGAAAACTTTACTCCCATTTGGCGTGGGGAACGTTCCTGCTGAATAAAGGCGCGAAGAACGCCGGGAACCTCAACAGTCTCGCCTGGCTGTATGCTAACCGGAAGGTAGACAGGTTCGGGTATTGGATCAAGCCACATACTTCCATGGATGAGCACCGGAATCATGGAGTGTTTCGGAGTAGGCATACCACCGGTATTTTGGACATAGATATTCCGAACTAGAATATGCTCTCCCGGCTCGTTGATTCCGTCGCCATTCTCGTCAACCACCTCAAAGCCAACTACCACGATATTGTACCGACTTGGATATATTGCTTCAGTGCCGTCAAGGTTTGAAATGTGAATGTGCGCAGCTCCACGAACACCTCCAGCACCTCCGCGAACATATGAATGCGGTCGGGATCCAGGTGGGCCTTGATTTCCCTTATTCCCCGGTGGGCGTGTATGCCGCGTATATCTGCTTTGGCGGTTATGTCTACCACAAGTACAATAACTTCCGCCACAGCACGCATAATAGTACCCCTCGAACTCCTCCCTAGAAATTTGTCTTGTTAGCCTAGAACCCTCCGAGCGCTCATTATAGCACGTACCAAGTGCAACCAACACCACCATCACCACCCTCTCCTCCATCCCCAGGATTCCCATGGACCCCGCTGTTGCCCCCCTTACCTCCATTGATATCCCAATCGAGAGCAAGAAGGAGATTTGTGTCCTGCTCGTTCACTCTTACGAATACACTTCCTCCGTTTCCACCATCAGCCCCATCAGTCCCGTACCCGCCGCTAGATATCAATTAGGAATCAACTGTTCATTACAAGAAATTATTTGTGGGGCGACAGTCAACTCACTCTCCGCCCTTTTGTCCTGGTCCTCCATTCTATCGCCGATTCGGTTAGAGAACAAGAGAGATTGGCTTGGTTGGGCGACTTTAAACTTACAGTAGCATCACGATGTTTTGTGGCATCCTGTCCCCTCGCTCCTTTGCCGCCATCCTGCCCATCTTCACCCTGTCCTCCATCGCCTCCATCACCTCCTTTTGCGGACAAAAACAAAGTCTTGTCCGTTGAAATCTCCCAACGCGTTCCAGCCCACGCTCCGACTCCTTCAGCGTGAACTCCATGGGGTTCTGATGGTGAGGGAGTCAATTCTAAAGCAACGCTCCCCGCATTGGTTCCTGGTGTCGCCGCGCAGGAGGAACGTCCGTTTTGACCAACATGTCCCGGAGGAGCTTTCCACAGCTAATTAGCATAGTCCTAACCATAGAGAGAGCAGGAATTAAACCAATGCGATTGCGATGACCATATGTCTGATATCCAGGCTCTCCAGCCTGCCCGTCCACCGACACAAGGATTTTCTCTCCGTATAACATCTTTCTTAAGCTCCTCAGCGATATCTATATGAACACTCGCAATTAAATCGGCTTTCTTCCTCCAAAAAAAAAAATACCCTTTTAAACGAGCGAATGGAAATGGTGAGGGTACGGGGAAAGAGAGTGGGGACCCCGCGAAACTAGATGCAGAATCCTACTTATAACGAGTGGCGATCAGGAGACTGGCTCAGAAGCCAAATCTGGCGTATCAAATTAACGTATTGGTCAAGAGGAACTATGGCTTGAGGATGTACCAGGATCTTTGACCAACATAACTTTTGCTTTTTCTTAAACATACACACCCACGCCCTTCAGCTTGCCTGTTCGGATCACCCCAATTCTAACGAGCAAGCAGAGCCTCAGCAAACGCCATGAATTAAAGGTTGGGGGGGAAGGGAGGCCCGGCCTCCTCTTCGGCTTGGCCTTCTTTTATATTTCGGGTATCCCGTAGCAACAATCCCCCCTACTGTACCTTCCCTTCACTACGATATCAGTAATAATGGCCATAGGAAATCAAGTCCAAGTCTCTTCACCTCCGGTCAGCCCTCCTCCTCCTCAAGTCAGAAGTCCACCTCCCCAAACTGTCCTCCCCTCTCCGGTGGGGAACCCTCAGCACTATGGCCAAACCCAAGCCCCAAATGTTGTTCTCCCTATGGCACCGAGCCTCCAACAGCCTCCATCCTACTCTCAAGACCAGGCCATGAAGACTAGCCCCAATGTACAAGTACTTCTCCAGCCAACAGGCCCCGCTGACTTGGAAGCATATCATGCCATTGCCACTGGGGAAGCTCCACCGCGGGCGCCAGCGTCAATCTTGGTCCAAAACCTCTATCGCACTACCCAGAATAATGTCTTTCCAGTGGCCGAGCGCATGTCGCTTGGTGTTTCCTCCAATTCGCCGTACTACGCCTTGGTAGCGACTCCTGCAACCAATAGCACGGACGAGGTCAACAAGTTAACTCTGACACGCCGGCACCCAACTCGGGGCTCCTGGAGTGATGCTTGCACCGCTGAAATTCAACCACGATTGGTTCTCCAAGCGGGTGTGACCCTCGTGGCGATCATTCAAATGCGAGGGCAAAATTTCATGAGCAATACCGGGCAAGATAGGGTCGCTGACAGATTCGACCTAACATGGAATGGTGATCGTGGAGCATTCGCAATATGGCGAAACGATGGGCAAAACGTCACAATGGTATTTGAGGTTGTAAGCGAAGGGTTTACATCCCTAGATACCTACCCCACAGCCGGTCTACTAAGGGCAAGTTTTCAATCACAGTCGTAACGCACCCAACTCATTCTAACAAAATCATAGGCCATTCCCCAAGACTACCCAGCCTCACAAGAGTTGGGAGTTCTCAATTTTACGGCGGGTAGCGGGCAATTGATCATCTCACATCCAACCGGTTATGCTCTCAGCGATGTTATAGCTGCCGCAGTCCTCACTGCCGCCACGGTGGAAACCCGCAAATCAAAAATTATGCAAGCAGCCCCCCAACAGCAGCAGCAACAGCAGCAGCAGCAACAAAACGGTGGCGGTAGCTATGCGGATCAATGGCAGTTCAAACCTGGGTTTGCTCAAACCAAAGAGACGGACGAGTGGTGGTGGGTGGCGCTAGTGGTGTTGGGTTGGGCCTTGTATATCCTGCTGTGGATAACCATTATCGCAACGATTTTGTTCTTCGAGTTTATGGTTGCTTTCTTCGCGATATGTGGGAATTATTATTATTATTATTAGTTTCTTTTGATGCTCATATATTTCTTAAGTCTCATAATACTTCATGTAAAAAGAATCCAAGCTCGAATGATATACTGGCGGTGCGTGTTATCTCCTAAACTGCTGAAACATTGGAAAATTCTGTCCCGCGCCGGTCAGCGCCTGAGACACAAGCTAGCAAGCAACTTTTTGTCCATCGCCATCATACGATACCGGAAACCTGCAAACTTCAGACCATGGCTAGCATCAGACACACCCATGTACCATCTTACCTACACTGTTCATCGTTGCCTCATTTTTTGTTAGCGAATATATTACCGGTATAAGGAATGTTGAGGTAGTGCTCTAGCCATCTCTCCCCCACACACTCGAGAGAGGCGCCACCATCTCCCCCAGGCAGTCCTGGAGATAATAGCCTCTTTTTTGTTTTGTTTTTCCTATCTCCTCGCCCCCTCCTCCCTCTCCGGGGACAGCCGAAGGGGAGAGGAGTGATCGCCTATGAAGAAACAGTGGCTGACCTCCGTGTTACAACATGGGATTCAAACGAGGCTGTGGTTACACTGCATAAATGCGGTGTCATCTCCACATTATCTCACTGATGAATAAAGTTTGCCCTGCTTGCGATGTTACACCGAGACTATTGGTCGTTCTTGGCGAAAGGCTGAGGAAAGTCCCGTCAATGGATACCGTCCCGTATTTCCTCCAGGATGGAATAGAAGTATTTACCGCCACTGGACTCGAGTACCGGTAAGCAGGAAGTCGACCCGCTCCTCTGCCCTCTCCTACTTGTAGAGTCTGTTGTGCTATGTTTTCCTTAGGATAGGTTCAGGTTAATTCCAATTGCAGTCTCGTATCTTGTGCGGTAACTCTAGTGTGAGCTGCAATTTCGTGAAGATAGAGATTATCCGCTACTAATATAATAGGTATGACACCGGTAGTGTCTAAATTCCCAAAAAAATCTCGTCGGTGGAAAATAGGGGTATGGCGTTCTCCCTGCACCCCTAATCGCACGAGGAGCGCCATAAAATGTTTTTTTGTTTTTTTCGCGAGCCTGTTGCTATTTGTATGATGTCGCTGGGCCCTCGTTAGAGAGGGAGAGAAGTAGGGCTTGCAGCGATTCCAACCCCATGATTGAGGATTGGTTACTTTTTTCTAAGTAGATATCGTGTGATGGAGGCTTTCCCAGACTACTCACATCATGTAATTCCAAAGGCAAATCACAGCCGATAGCCTAAAGCGCAAGATAGCGCAGTTCTAGGCTAGAAACCAACACTCCCCCCCCCACAGTCCAGTTGGGCGCACGGTGCTTTATCCAAGGTCGATTGCAAGAAGACATGTCCGTGGCCTTGATTTTGGGCAGAGAAAGGCCCATGCTGCGAGGCAACAAACTCCATGAAGGTGGACACTTCTCCGTTCAGGGCTGAAATAAACACGACAGCCCATCCGAGGTTCGAATTCTGTAGTCTGAAATTACTACCGAACCAAAAAAGCTCGGTCTCCAGCCGTCGCGCCTAACAGGCTTGAGAGTTATTATCCCTTGGCAGTGCGAAATAGTAAAATTTGCGCCCAGGCGAGCTAAGAGAAGATTTACTCGGGGGTGTACGCGGGTGATCGGACAGACAGGGGTCATAAAATGGATGTATCAGCATACATTTTATGACCCCTGTCTATCCGATCACCCACCTACACCCCCGAGTACTTATTTTGGAAGTTAAAAAGTTTCCGGATGCGCTTGTGCCCGGGTAGGTACTCGAGTACTAATGAATGCGAAACGTTGGTGCTTGGACGGTAGCCTAGAGCACCAAGCCCATTCTAGAACGATTTAATTTGAACCCTGGAATTTGCCGGGAATGGTAGCAGCCGAACTCACTTTCTTGGCCATTTAAAAGTCTCCCTAGGGTGAGTTTTTTCTCGTGCGAGAGAGGTATTATTCTGCTAGTTGGCTGCCCCCTCCCGAAAACATGAAAGCATCACCCCTGCTGCACTTGTACGTGTACTCGAGTACGGAAAGAATTTTACTAGGACAGTATTCAACTCTGCTCAAAACCATATGGGATTTCGAGTCAAGGGGTGCTACGATACTCAAGAATATGAGCCTCACGCTATGCCGAGTCCAGAGTTCCCTTCTTCGAGTATGGAGGGAAATTATTCAGAAAAACTGACTTTCAGTCCCCCCGGAGACAGATAGGAACAAAGATTGCACACCTAGCAAAGGGGAGGCAGCTCCAGTGCCCGAGTGTGGGGTTCAATTAAAGTATTCCAGATCTTGTGGTACTGGGTGGGGTGCTCGAGTACCGGCGCTACAGCACCGGTATGATGCGGTACCCTTTGGGCCGTCTAAAATTTTAAAATTCGCAGCTAGGCACGCTAATCCTGTTTTAGGGTCATTCGAGCAGACAACCATAAATTCGCCCTACTGTTTATGCAGCCAAGGTCGCCATGCATACCACATGTACTTGTACTATGATAGTACTCGAGCACAGTACGGGTACTTGTCCGGTCGGATGTTTCCCCCCAGTCCCTCTAATCCGGGCATGGCTAAAATACAGTACGCTGTGAGCATTGCTTCTCAGGACTGGGCGCAAAGATTGTCATACCAATGAACAAGAGCACCAGCTTCATAGCGAGTTTGGTGTTTATGCGGTACTGTGATTCGTTGGCGATTAATAGTGGCCATGATTTTAGCAGCTGGCGTAGAGAACAGAAAAAAGAAGAAGAAAAAGCCTGGATTGTCCCTAAACCTAAGCGGCGACCAAGACACGGCAAGCCCACAACACCACTAGAACCCCAACACTCTCCCCCATCACTTCAACAATAAGCAAACCAGAACTTTAATATCGATATATTAACCCTAGTAATTGTTATCGCCATCGGAAATCAGGCACCGTGCTATTATAATTGGACTGTTGCGGTTGCCATGCGCTGGTGCTTGTAGCTTGCTCAGGTTTAGAGATAATCCAGACTTCCTTTTTTTTCGGCTAGTACCGAACCTTAAATAACTACCGACCTATCTGGGTTTAGTGTCCCCTATCGCGGGACACCGTCTCAGACAGCCCAAGGGGATACAAGAGAACATACGATGTACGGTATGAGTACCGGTACCACACACACCAACCCCTACCCCATTCCGAAAAGAAAACCCTTGTACCACGGTTACGGTACACATGCACGCCCTCGAGCAACAAGTATCGTACCAGTACCAACTCGGGTACAGAAGGCAAATGCGCACCGCCTCTCAGCCGCACAAAGCCAACCTCGCGAAAACCTAAAAACCCCAGATACCGTCGCGCCGGAAACTACCTTGCTCATACACGTGTGCTGGAGGGGATGGAATAGAATCAGGAAGAAAAAGCAAAGCAAGGAATGTGACCAAGGTGAGGCTTAACCCCTTTTCCAAAGCATTTGCGGGATGGAGTGAATTGAGAGGGCAGACCTAAAAAGTTTTAGCGCTCAGGAGGACACCGGTATCCACATCCCAGAGAAGGAAAAAGACGGCAATCACAAGGACTCACTCGATGCTCGGTGCGGTCGCTACCTAAGGCTTGGAACCGGATACCGGCATGGTAACGCAGGAATAGATACGACACAACCTTATTGTCCTATGAAGAGATTCGGGGTGCGGCCCATCGCCGCTATCTGCAGATGCGCCTGCGGATCTTGGTAAGCTACAAGTACTTAGATCCTTGCGCCCGGCCAAGCATGGTGGATTCGCATCCCTCATGCCGTTTAGTTGATTTCCTAGACTCACTATCCGTCCACGGTGGGTCTGCATCTCCAAGATGTGAGATACGTGCCAATCAGATCAGCGCTGACACCCCAAAATTCCGAAAGGCCCCAGTTCCCCGCGTTTCGGCGGAGGCTTAACGGTAAGAGCTTAAGATTTGACTTCCTCCATTGAGCAACGCTGGTACTGCGTGACTTAGAATCTTACACCAAAATCGAGTGACTACTTATGAAAACCACTTCCCGATCCTAGGCGGCCCTTTCTTAGAGGAAACCCTCCCCGCCTGTCACGCGTGAAAGCGGAAATCTGTCAAAATTTCCAACTAATCGTTCGCACCATAGTATCCCGACTATTACTGTCATCTCCGTGAGGTCCACTACCCCCGTATGGATGTCGGCGATCTGACGCTCAGAGACTCTGGGGGTACTTCGCTGATACTGCCCTCACGGGAAATAAAAGAATGAATTCCTCGTGGAAATTGCTTCAGCAGAGAAGAGTTTTGATACCTCCCGATTCCCGGATATCGCCCCCGCTCACACCCGAGCACCCGTGTACTCCGATCGCACCCGACTAATCGCGGCTAATATCCCTGCACACATCCTTTGTAGGTTCGGTTCCCGTCGCACAGGCCCTGTGAATGGATGTAAGGTTACTTGCAGCTCAAAACTGTGATTCTTGGCGACGTTCATTCATTCAAGATTATCTCTCACCACCGGCCTAGAGGATACCTAAAGTGTACGGATTAGGTTGGGCTCGGCGCTAAAGAAGCGGGGAACTAAGTTTTCTGGGGGAACCTAGGAGGAAATATTTGACAACAAAATGTTCGCTTAGCTTGGATAATCCGCCGTTGGTTCCTGGTGGTGAGATGCACGGCTCGTCACTCAAGCAAGGTAGCAGGGTGAATATTAGGATGTTATTATGCACTCACGATAGGCTTAGTTTGACAGGTTACCAGAATCGAGAATACCAGTTAATAAAGGAAGAGAGAGTAAAAAAGAGAGAGAGGAGTGGTTTTTTCATTCTAAGTTAAGTTACATCATCCAGCGTTGGGATACATTTCTCAGCCAACCTTAGGCCAGAATTCGATTCTCAACCTATCCATATCTTCTTCAAAATTAAGTAAAGACGGGTGACATTCCATCTGCCCATCTACGTCCTCGCAGTATGCCTCACGCCACTCCCCAAACAACCTCCTCAAGGTTATGGTTTCTTCCGCGGTCAGGTCTATAAACGGGGGGAGCCCAGTCAGTCTGGGGGTCTTGGCTGGGTTTGCCGTGGGGGTTGCGCTGGGGCTGGACTGGAAGGGGGACGCATCCCGGGGGAGGAGGGCCTTGTCCTGTTTGACATTTTCCGAGAGGAAGGAGAGGTGTGGATCATCTTCATATTTTCCCCCAAACACCACTTGCCAGCACGCAATCTGCCAGCAACAGCCCTCCCCAGTCCCCCCCACCCCTTCGGCACCCTGGTGGACCCTAGTCGGGGGGATACAAGTTGGCAGGGCGGGAGTTGGTGCCGGAGAACATTTTTGACCTCCGGAATCGCTATCGGCGATTCTGGGTGCCCAGATATCGTCCTTATTTGCCTTAATGTCTGACCACTTGATCGTAGACGGATTCCACAATTTGTGAGAGTGGGGGAAGAGGAGTAATCGACGGAGTGGGGAAGGAGGGCCAGGGGAGGAAGGAGGGCAATAGGAGGTTGAAGGGGCAGGGGGGGGCAGGAGGGCCAGGGGGCGGTGCTGATAGTGGGAGCCAGAATTGTGAAATTCGGCAGAGTATAGTTGGGTTAACCGCCAGGCAGGTGACGTTCAATCCAATTTGACTGGAGATGGTCAGGGGGGGAGTTGAGTAATATTGACTTGCTGCGGCGGGACACGAGACAGGGCAATGGCTTTCTGGTTGTATACCATCCCGAATACCATGACCAACGGGGCAATAACTGTAGCCAAAGCTGCCATAGACCATGCAGTTTGGTATCCAGGCTCTAACCAATCACAATATTTCCAACAACTGGCATAATATTTTTAAAATTTTAAATATTTGAACCTATCATTGTTGGCCACCCTGCAGTTGGCTATCTCTTGTTTATCCCACTCACATTCTTCCCTCTGGTATTCTTGGACCATCATGAAATTGAAGAAGAGTGCATTATCTGTTAAAATATAGTGAAAATGGGAAAAGTAGATGAATTATATAGGCAAAAATCGGAAAACTAGGTCTGCCTAGTTCAGTTTATGTGTTTGGCCAATTGGTGGAGATAATATAAAGGTCATAGGAAAACGTTTATTTGAAAAATTAGAAGTTTCATATTTCCAACTGACTCGGATATATATATTAATAAAGGCCCATATCTCTTGAAATAGTTTTATAGATAAGCTCTGTCAGGCTAAAGATAACATACATAATAGTATGTTAAGATTTTTCCTGAGTTGTACAAATAGCCTGAGGATCATAATAATACTAGATTTTGATATTTCTCTCTCAGGCTCCTAGTAGAATTATAATATCTTCATTACAATAAATAGTACTATACCCCTGAAAAAGTTGAACCCTTTCATAGTATTGGCTTAGTCGTCTTATTAGAAGTAGAAACCTTTAGCTTAGATATTACCTCAGGCTAGCACAGCTACCTTTTTCCCTTCATTCATAGCGTTGTCCTCCTTTTAACTATTTAGGGTATAATTAGTTTCTATTAGTAATATTAGAGGAGAACTTAGCAGAATCTATTAACAGAATTTTTATTAGTTGTTTTTCCAATTTTATTGGCGTCAATTTCAGTAGGTTCTGCCTGGGAAATACAAACCTCATCTTTCTAATCTTATTCTATAACTCACTAGAATTATGATTAGTTATGTTAGCTAGAGAGAAATAAAATATCAGAAAAATAAACAGAGCTTAATCAAGATAGATAAAATACTTGCAGGAAAGTTAGAAGAATTCTGAAAGCAATAATATTAGAACTTAAAAATTCTGAATTTAGTAGTCTGTGTAAAAAAGAACTGAGAAAGATTAACTGCGAGTAGATAGAGGAGTAAGTAGAAAATATTTTAATAAATAGTAGAAGAAAGAGACAGTAAATAAAGTATGACTGTGGTGGTAAAGAGAGAAGGAACATAGTATGAGAAAACTCTTATTTTGACTTTTGTAGAGGAAAGTAAACAGTACTAGTCTGTGTGGGCTTGTGGTGTGAGCAGTCACTATTGTGTGTGTATTATGTAATATTATGTAGTTGGATTCACAGTCAGTGGGGGGGATCAAAAGATTTTCCTTTCCCAACTCTTAGCCAATTCTTGATTCACTCTTGCACTCTGTATTTTTTTTCGGCCATCACATTCCTAGCAATCTGTCAGCAAAATTCTTTCAAGTTATACTGCAATTAGTCTTACAATTGCTTTTCACGCCTCCTCCAATTCCTGTCAATAGTACTGGCCAGCTTCTTTGATCAAATATCCGGTGTACTATAATAAATTCTATTAGAAAGTAACAATCTGAATTCACGGGGGACTTATTCAGCTTAAAGCTACGCGATAAAGTTCTATCTGAAGTATCCAAATATTAGAAAGCTCTTACTCGCAACGATGGAATGTTCAATAATGCTACCTCGGTGATCCTGTTTTCCCATCATCACCGGCACGGCCTAATATACTAGAGTACCTACGAGTTGCGCTCGGGTGTTCGCCAATGATCTTTTTCCACACCTGAAAGGCCTGAAATATTTCCTCGGGAATACTTTCCATTTCGTTAGCCATCTATTTCAGCAAGGAACCCAGAATCCCGGTGGTAGACTACTCCTTTCGCGCCGCGAACTCAAAGTAAAAATATATGACGGCTGTGTTTTGTCCTCTGGCTTCATCGCACAGCTAGCCATTACCAGCGAGCTGTCGTCGCGGCTAGTTAGTACGGGCCCTCTTTCTTCCCCGCGGGAGAGTAATCTATATTTCCTGATAATATCATGATAAACCTCTTTGCCGACCCTTAGATCTCCATGGCGAAATAGAATTGCCATATCATCCTCGGGGGGGGGGGGGGGGGGGGGGGGGGGGGGGGGGGGGGGGGGGGGGGGGGGGGGGGGGGGGGGGGGGGGGGGGGGCGGCGG
>Ga0307507_10002351_pt1 | contig 40090 bp, 24 predicted proteins | sample 7_EM_MG_FD_207223 | JGI IMG/M metagenome (GOLD analysis project Ga0307507, IMG submission 207223) | Populus trichocarpa ectomycorrhiza microbial communities from riparian zone in the Pacific Northwest, United States - 7_EM | ecosystem: Host-associated > Plants > Roots > Unclassified | place...
TACGGTCAAATATTGAGTCATAGACTACGGAGTTCCGGGTCTACTTTCATGTATTTAGTTCACTTGATTTCCATAGATTTAGAATTAAGTTGCTCATTCAATACCCACACTTGCACTGTTACAATATACCCTACTGCTATAAATGGTATTTTCGAATCTAACACTAAGCTTAAATATCCGCGTATGCTAGAGATTGATATTCTACTATCTGTAAAGACAACTTATATAAACCTGGGCCCTATTATGGAGAGCGAGGCTTCTATAAATGGCAACTACCGTGTACTTAAGACGATCTTCCTGGAGCAACTATAGCTTAACCGCGACAACGATTTCCAGGACCGATTATATCTGGTATATAGTAACTAGAAAACCGTAAAGCTTATTTACGCCTATAAGCGGGAGCGGGCGGAGGCTGCGCTCTTATATAATAGCTACTATTGGGTACTACCTGTTCTAGGTCTTTGGCACCTCCGGTTGAACTTCCTATATATAATTATAAGGACTTTCTTTGGTGGTGAGTAATATGCGCAGCAGTACTCTACGCTCTATACTTATATAAATCACCTTGGGCGACAAAATATACCTATAGAGCGCCCTCCCTTTTACCATCTTAAGGAGCTAGTACTGCATAGTTTTAATACCCGCATTATTGTACTCTTCTTAATACATATCCGCGATAGGCTTGACATCCATAAAGAAGGTGTAGTTAAAAGATACATTGGATCCTTAACTCCTGAGCAGTTTCTATAGCATATTAAGGATATCCGCGCAGCGGGTTTTAGCTCTAAAGTTGGCCGCGAGGCTAATAAATTGGTTCCTCCGTAGCCCTCTGCCCGCGGAGGTTCTTAGATTATAGATTAATTACTTATAGTTCCTAACTCTGCTACTATAAGCCAGCCCGCTTGGATTGTTAACGTGGAGTTCTTTAATTATATTTAGTATCTATAGGTGGTTAAAATATGCTATTAAGCATGCGGATATCGGCCTTTTAAAGCGTGCAATTGCCCGCCTTTGCCTTTACTTTACTGGATCGAGGAGCAACAACTATATATCTAAAATAATGTGCTTCTAGAGGTTAGTTGCAACGGAGGCGTATAATCCAGTACTTTAGTGGGCTATACTTGCGAATAGGCTAATTAATAATCGCGGAGAGCCAAATAGCTTTTTTGAAGCTGATTGACTTAATGAACTACTAAATCTTTAGCTAAAGGAGTTACTCTAATTACGCGGAAACTCGACCTTTAAAATAGACTCTTTATTTAGGTGGAGTGTTCTTATTATAAGCTATACTGGACCTCTTTATACTAAGTTTAAGAATGCGTTTAGTAAGCGGATAATATCTAATTATATAATTAAGTCTCCTGCGGTTAATATCCAGTCCCTTATAAATATGATTGCTAAGGATTTAATTATACGTTAGCGTATACGGGACGTTGGGTTTAAGGCACCTGCTATTCTTTAACTTAGATTAGAGCGGCTTTTATAGGGCGGTATTGCTGATTTTAATATACGGATGTCTTATATTAGCGGTTTACTGTACAACCCTTATAAGGACGGATTCGATGAGGCTATAGATAATATGCTAGAGGACTTTTAAATACTTAGGCTTATAGTACGTTTCTGTCTTAAATATATTAATTGAGTTCTTTTTATTAATATTAACTCTAGCCAGCGTATAATCTTCTTGGCGCGTAGTATATAATATAGTGGTAAGCTGTTTTGTAGTATGGATATATAAATATCTTTATCTTAGCTTGTGCGGATATTATAATATTAATTAAATATGTCTATTGAATATAAGGCAGAGACTTAATTCCTATATATATAGTAGCAAAAAGGTAAGAGCTACTATTTTATTATTATAAACTAGCAATAACAGCCAACCCGCAGCAATAGCTAACTTATATCTACTTATATTCGATATCCGGTAGCCTAGTATTACGTATAAGTGTAATAACACTACGCCTTAGAAATGCAAGCTTATCCTTTATTTTACTTAGAGAATCTTTAAACTTATTAAACTGGCGATCTATAGCTTGAACATCTTTCGCCATATTAGTTACCCGTTCACGAACTATATTAATGCGCGTGGAAATAGCAATTATTAAATACACCCTAATGGACCTAGTGTTAGTGGAAGCAGCAGCAGCACCTGACGTGCTAACAATTGGCAAAAGAGTTAAAGGAGCAGCAGTAGAGCGGGTGCCTCTACGGCCGCGTGTACTACTATAAGTGGGAGTCTTAATTGGGGGGGAGGTCTTAGTGGGGGGGGGAGGCGTAGTAGCGCGGGCGGGGATAGTGCGAGAATAAAGCTATGCGGATATTAGCAATATCCGTATTATTAATACGCGGATATTATACCTTCTTAGTAGGCGTTTTAGCTAGACTATTAGCAGAAGCTAACTTTGCACGTTTTTTGCCCTAAGGCGTGACCGGCTCTGGATTTAGTAAACCCTTCTATATGCGTGTTAGCTGACAGAATAACAGTATACTATTAGTATGTACCTTTCCGCATAGCCTGCTACCTATATGACATCTTAAGCATGTACCCTTAAAATGAGGCCTAGAATCCTTCTTATAAACGCGACATTCGTGGCTATACTTCTTGTATAGAGTATATAGCGGGTTACGCAGCTTACTAAAGCTACCCTTAATATTCTGGACGTGTGTTAATATCCGCTGGTGACTTTCCTTTATATTATCCTAAACACTAGCTTTTAGAGTGTACCATTTATTCGCTAACGGCACTTAGATAGGAAGGCGCTCGTTTGTATTTATGGTACTGCGGAGATTATAAGGGCTGCGGAGATTGTAAGGGCTGCGGAGATTGCGAGGGCTGTGGAGATTATAAAAGTCGGCGTTATTAAGATTTTTATCTTTGCCACTATCTAAAGATTCGCTATTTAAAGAAACCTTATAAATGTTTAGGTTGCTATAAGAGGTAAATTAGTAGACAAGATATTAAAATAGTATAACTAATATATATAATTTAATGGCTATTTTAGTCTTTAGATTTGTATCAGCAGCCTTTTTAGCCTGCTTTCTAAGAAAAGAAGATAAACGAGCCTTATTAAGCCTCCTTTTAGAGGCATTAGGTGGCGGCAGCAGAGAGGCAGACGGCGAAGAAGCGGACGGCGAAGAAACTGACGGCAAAGTGGTCCATGGCAAAGATATAGGCAGTGAAAAGGTGCGCGGATTTTTAGCGGATTTTGCTCTATCTATATTTTTATTGTCTACTAAATCCTATAAAGAGCGCTTTGGTACATATTTTCTAAAATTATATTAGCTACAGGCACAATTTAGTATTAGAAAGCTTACTCTTTAGGAATAGAGCCTAAAGGCTTAGTAAGAGTAGCCATAGCGTGCTTAACAGCATCCTTATTTATTTCGCGCATATTAAGTTCCTTAACTACCTAGCTGCTGTTGTTCGCATTAATATCGTTTATAGGTGTAAATAAAGGCATTGTAGATAGTAGAATGCGAAGGGACAGTGGATGAAATAACAATAATAAAGTTTGCGGTGCGGTACTATAAGGTAGAAGATTGGTAGAGGAAGAAGAGGTGCGGAGGTTAATTAAAGGTAAATATCTACACTACTGATTTTATTAAATTAGCTTACTAATAAATAATTGCTACTATAGTAACTCACCTTAATAATCATCAACGGTGCGGATATATAAATATCTTTATCTTAGCTTATACGGATATCTTTATCTTAGCTTATACGGATATATTTATCTTAGTATATATAGATATCTTTATCTTAGCGTATGCGGATATTATAATATTAATTATACCTATTAAATATAAGGTAGAGACTTAATTCCTACTTATATAGTAGCAAAAAGGTAAGAGCTACTATTTTATTACTCTAAACCCGTAATAGCAGTTAACCTATAGTAATAGCTAACTGGTATCTACTTAAATTCTATATCTAGCAACCCGGCGTTGTATATAAGTGCTATAATACCATGCCTTATAAACGCAAGCTCATCCTTTATCTTACTTAGAGAATCTTTAAGCTTACTTAACTAGCGATCTATAGCCCAAATATCTTTTGCTATCTTAGTTACCTATTCGCGAACTATATTAATGTGTGCGGAAACAGCAATTGCTAAATACACCCTAACATTTTCCGTGCTAGTAGGAGTAGTAGTAGTACTAGAAGCAGCACTAGGCGTGCTAGGAATTAATAAAAGAGTAGAAGGAGCAGCGGCAGAACGGATACCCCTACGGCTGCGCATATTACTGTAAGTAAGAGTTTTAGGGGAAGGGAAGGTCTCTAAAGGGGGGATAGTGCGGGTATAAAGCTATGCGGATATTAGCAATATCCGTATTATTAAGATGCGGATATTATACCTTCTTGGTAGGTGTTCCAGCTAGACTACTAGCAGAAGCTAATTGCGCACGTTTTTTACGCTAAGGTGTAACCAGCTCTAGCCTTAGCGAACTATCCTATATGCGTGTTAGCTAATAGAATAATAGTATATTATTGGCATATACCTTTTCGCACGACCTACTACTTAAGCGATATCTTAAGCACGTACCTCTAAAATGTGGCCTAGAGTTCTGCTTGTAAACGCGATATTTATAGCCTTGCTTTATATATAGAGTGCATAGCGGATTGCGCAGCATACTAAAGCTACCCTTGATATTCTGGACGTAGGTATATATCCGCTAGCGAGCTTCCTTTATATTCTCCTAAGCGCCAGCTTTTGGGGTGTACCATTTATTTGCTAACGGCACTTGAATAGGAAGGCGCTTGTTTATATCAATATCTAATATTATAGCTTGGGCCGTCTGTATACTGCGAAGCTTGTAAGGGCTGTGGAGATTGTAAGAGGATAGAGGAGGGCTTTTAGGAGAGTTAGCGTTATTAAGATTATTCTCTTTATTGTTATCTAAAATCTTTAATATTTCTATTGGGTTACTATAAGAGGTAAATTAGTAGACAAGACAGCAAAAGAGTATAGTTAATATATACGATTTAAAGGCTATCTTATACTAAACATTTTACGCAGTAATTCTATCAGCCTACCTCTTAAGAGAAGTAGAAGCATAATGAGGATTAAACTTCTTAGAAGTAGCAGGCGACGAAGAAACAAGCGGCTTAAAGGTAGGCGGTAAAGAGGCAAGCAGTAAAGAAGTAGGCGGCAAAGAGGCTAGCAGTAAAGAGGTAAGCGGATTTTTAGCGGATTTTGTAATAACCTTATTATAGTGCTCTGCTAGATCTGACAAAGAGTGCTTTAGTATATATTTCCTAAAATTATATTAGCTGCAGGCATAATTTAGTATTAGAAAGCTTACTCTCTAGGTAGAGATTCTAAAGAATTAGTAAAAGAAAGAGCGTCCTTAAAAGCGTCCTTAATTATTTCATCGTTAATATCGCGCGTATTAAGTTTTTCAACTAAATAGCTGTTGGACGTATTTAGAGGTATAGAAGAAGGCATTATAGATAGTAGTATGCTAATAGACAGTAGATAAAACAACAATAATAAAGTTTACGGTGCGATACTGTGAGGTAGAAGGTATAGAGGTTAATTAAAGGTGAATATCTATGCTATAGATTTTATTAAACTAGCTTACTAACAAATAATTACTGTTATAGTGACTCACCTTAGTAAATATTAACTATTTTATATACGCTTATTTGTAACGCGCAAATCCTTTATAGTTAAATTATTACTAATTAAAGTAAGTGGGCGCCGTTTAGTTGACTTATAAAGTGATATTGATATAAAATCACCGCTTAATTAAGGTGCTGGAGAAGGGTTATAAGCGGATATTAGGTTTACTTAGTGAGTGGATTTCTTACTTTTAAAGTACGCAGATATGTTCTTTCATTTTCTCTTACTGTAAGGGGGATCTGATATTGGCTAAGAGGCTTAAGGTATAGTAGCCTAAGAAGAACAGATAATATCTGGTTAAGAGGATTGTAAGACACTTAAACTAAATGGCTAATATAATATAGGTTCTACGGGTTTTAGGAGCTTTAGGTATAAACCTTAGTATCTCTTTAGATAAAAATCTAATAGACTATTTAAATACGCATGTGGAGATTAATACTTAATACCTAAATATTAATTAGAGCTCTACCTAAGTCTTAGTTAAGTTAACAAATAAGTAGAATACCAAGGAATATTAAATACTAACCTGCTAAAGCTGCGTTATATCTAAAACTGAGGGCGGAGATCGAGCACTAGGCTGTAGGTTCTAAGCTGTGCTTAGTTTAGAGAGCGGAGATTGAATATTAGACTGTAAATTCTAAGCCGCACCCAATTTAGAAGGCAGGGATTGAGCATTAGCACGCGAATTCTAAACTACGCCTAGTTTAGAGGGCGGAGATTGAGCATTAGCCTATAAACCCTAAGCCTCAGAGTTTCCTAGGAGCGGAGATCTAGTATTGTAACTTAAATCCTAAGCCTTAGGATTTTCTAGGAGCAGAGATCTAATACTACGTTGCAAATTCTAAATTTCTGGATTTACTACTACCTGGGAACTGGTGCTACGGTATAGATCTTGAACTTTAGAATTTTTCGTAATTGGAGATCTAGTGCTATGTTGCGAATATTAAACCTTAGGCTTATCTAAAAGTTGAGACTTAGTATTGCACTATAAGCTCTGATACTTAGACTGCCCTAAGGATTTAGATTTAATGCCGCGCTATAAGCTTTGATATCTGGATTGCTCTAAGGGTTAAGACTTAATGCTTTACTATAAGCTCTGATATCCAGATTGCTCTAAAGGCTGAGATCTAATACTGCGCTATAAGCTCTAATATCCGGATTGTTTTAAGGGTTAAGATACAGAGCTGCCTTATAAGCTATAATACCTAGCCTACCCTAGAGACTGGTTTCTAATACTATAGTATAGACTTAGATATCCGGGAGCTATAGGGAGTTGATGTCTATTATTATAGTATAGACCCTAATATCCGAGAGGCTAATACTTAATACCTAATAACTAACGCTAATTATTGCCCTAGGGCTGTTGATACCTAGCCTAACTTTGGGATTCTGGATATCCGCCCTATATTAAAAACTAGACCCAACTGTTACGTTGCTAGGACTAATATCTGTTATAGGGTGTTAGTGTACTTGGCTTAGAGGTATTCTGCTAGCTAGAGTTTAAGCTGGCTAGCTACGCGTTCCTGCTAGATGTAGGCTAAGAAGGTAATAGTGTCGGCAGCCCTATATATGGATTTTCGGCGGATATCGATTAAGGTAGCTAGGCTACTTATATTTGCGGATATCAAGCTGCTAATACTATACGCCTCTCTACTACCCTAGACCGTGGTAACATCCACTCTACGCTACCTTTTAATTTGCTTGCTAACGCTAATAGCTAGCTCTTTGCCTAATTTGCCTTTTCTACCTCCGCTTAAATAAAGGTAATAAACTTATCTAGATTATTACTAAGCTAATCACAATTCTAATTAGGTAGGTTTTTCTTAAGCGCCTTATAGCTAGTTATATACCAGGCGCAGCTATAGAGGGCGGTAATTTGCTTATTAGATACAATGTAGCTTAAGGTCGGATTCTAAATAGCGTACTAATATTTCTTCTCCATCTAGTTACAGAACTAGTTTTTTATACTTATAGCAAAGGCCTTTTAGTGCATCTTCCTTAAAATCCCCTCTATATAAGGCTTGCAGATATTAAACTCTTTAAAAGCCCGTAAAGTAGGATTATAGTTAGAGTAACAACCCTGGCTACTAGTAGACGGAGACTGTTTCTTATAGTTCTCCAATATAATCTTTTATAAGCAGCCCTTTTCCTTATTTACAAGAGCATATATATAATGGGAGAGAGCTGCTCTTTTCTTAGCTTTAGTCTTTGGGCGCTACACTGGCTTCTTTAGTAGAATATCCGTAGGTAGAACTACGGATGTTCCACCCAGACTAAGCTCTCGCCCTATATTAGATACGGACGGATTAGAATTAGCATCACTGTATATGGACACTCTTAAAGATATATCGCTAGTAAAATCAGCAGCCCTGTCCTCTTATAGCACCTATCGCTTAACACAATATTCGCGGCTAAGTTAACTTGGCTGAGATTGGAAGGCTCTACTAGTACAACCGCGATTTTTGGCTGGCCTAGTAATATCCTTATATAGACCTTTATACCAATCCTTAATTAGAAATATCGCCTTACCTATTTAACTACTACCATAAGCACCGCGTCTAAGTCGTTGCCACATTATATTAATGGACTTGTCTTTGTGCATGCAATACTGCGCGACACAGTTAATATTAGGAATATTAGCGCTATGGGCAAGCGCGTTAGAGGAGAGCAGAATGCAGATTTTTAAGTTAGGTTTTCTAAACTCCTTATATAGTCTGTCTTTATCCGCAATAGCTAATAATATATAATAAAGCTAAACAGCTCTTCTAGCCTGCGCTTCCTGGTACCCATAATATACTAATTATAAATAAATTGAGTTCCTGCCTAGTAATATTAGGTCCTTTAAATTAAGAAAGATAATTGTCTTTAGGATCCAATAGGGAGTTGGCGTGTATTGGATTCTCTACTTAGCAGATATAGTGGTATACACGCGGTCTATAATAAAGTATAAGCTCTTAAAGGACTTCTTGCTTCCCCATTTAACATATTCTCTAATAATTAATAAATCTGGCCGGTTAATTAATGTCCGTACTATATTAATATTATTTTGAAAGCCTGCTAACTCTTAAACAATCTTAAACGTTGTATTGTTAAGTGTTGCAGTATAAGTAAACCAAGGCTTCCGCCCTAATAATAACCGCACTTTCTATAGCTGTGTATACGAATTCCGGAACGAACCCCCCTAATTAGCCACAAGGTGCACCTTATTAATTACTACTAAGCTAATATGCGCATAAAAGGTAGGGTTAGTAAGAGTCTTATAAAACCTTTCGCCAACCAACAGCTCTAGCGATATTAAAATATAGGTATATACTCCAATGCGGATTTCCTATAAAAGACGTGTGGATATTGTCTTAGCGTATATATAAACCAGCCTTATTCTAGAAAGCTCCTTAATCTTTGCCTTCTACTCCGCACCAATTGTATTAAGTGGCAAGATAATAATTACTACTAAGGCCCGAACAAGACATGGTATTACTTATATTATTATACTCTTGCTAAATAAGGTTTTTGCAATAAGTATTATATCTTTTTTTTTAAATAGTAGCCACTTAAGGGCTTTAAGCTGCTCCGCACGTCTATAATACGGATATAAAAAAGCAATAGCCTTGTCAACCTTGCTTAGCTACTAGGCCTTGCTCTCTCCGCGAAGCGCAAGAAGCTAATCTTAAAGGTCCTATAGCCGTCGCTTCTAGTCCGTTCTATAACTCCTCTAAGTCTAATTATCTAACACCTAATGCGGCCGCGGCTGCTCTAGCACCTTATTTAACTTCCTCCCTCTCCGCCTAGTGGGTTTTGGTGCTGGCATATAGTAGATTTGCTTGGATATCCATAACTTAATAGTTAGCACATGATAAGGTTTTAGTAGGTATTATACACTATAACGCGGACGCTATATGTCCGCTAGGCTATAATAGGTTCTTTAGAGTGGCTATTATAGATCTATACGGGTTTTATATATATTAGCTAGCGTTTAATAAAGTTATATATGGTTACAGAATTGCTAACAACGCGTTTTTTTTTTTAATGAAAATGATTATAAGACCTAAAAATACCTAAGTAATAAAAATGATATATTCTAAAAGCCTACGTTCTGTTATATAATTAATTAACTTTGGGGAAGGATATAAAATACTAGTATTAAGTTATTTTAATATCCGCAACCTCCGCAACGCGGATATTGCTAAAAAACTAAGAAACGTTGGAAATATGGCTTAGACGTGATTCTGGTGGTTTCACACAAATGTAGTTAGTCAGCTTGCGGACCGATTGAAAATCCGCACCAACAGAATCACGTCTGAGCCTGCTGAGGTAACTAACGAAGGTCTTGCCAAAAGCGTTAGCGTCTTGGCAAGAAGGTCTGGGAACGAGACAAATCACCTCCTTACGCCCTCGACCCTTACGATCGATCGCGCAACGTCTTGTAGACTCCTCGAATACATACGCTCTGTAGCCACTACCTGCGCCTCGTGACAGTGGTATAACTAAATAGTAGATTTGGGTGAGAGCTTAAAGGAACAGGACACTTATTTAGTTGCTACACCATAGAAATCAGTATATAGGCAAAATCCAGCACATTTGTTTAATTTGAAAAGCTTCATTTTAATTTTAATATTAGGCGTTTTTTTAAGCATGCTAGTCTGTCGGAGATTAACCCCATTTTACCTAGTAAAACGGGCGGTGTTCTCCGAACGATCGGCAGCGCTAGTAAGCACTTACAACGAGATGCGCCTAGGCGGTGTACGTCTCTGTACCGGTAGATCCAATCGCTACAGCCAATTACAGAAAAACGGAACATAATTTGTAGCCTCTAATTTCTGTCTCTAGTTTGCAAGTATTTTTGCGACGGTACGCCACTCTTGGTTATTCTTTGCTGCCTTAGGAATCCTTTCCCGTCGCTGTTCCCCCTAGTATCTTCAATGCTCCATAGGACCTCGTCATGCAGACAGAGAGCTCTTTAGACGAGGCTGAAAGACAGGCATCTCGCATCCAGTCACCTGCTCGCCCTTTTTCTTGCCCTCAAAAAGCCTATCATCAAGAGAATCAATGCCGCCTGAAGCTCCCTTGTGCGTCTCGCCCTTTTTCTCTACAGAAAGACACTTAATGGTGCCAATACTTGGCTGTGCGTGATACCGCCCTTTTTCAAGGTCAGTTGTTAAAGCAGCGACAAGACTGTAACCGGAATTATAGATTTGGGTGCTGCCCCCTACCTTCCCATGCACCAAAAACTCTGCTCACCTGCTGCGCCGCAGTCACTCAGCTCATCGCCGCTTTTCTGATCAGCTCTTACCTACCTCCCGGCCGTGTTTCAGCCTCCGATCTCTTTAGGAATAGCACACTGCAACTTCGCTAACACCTCCAATCATTTCCATGATGGAAAATTCTGGGTGAGTTTTTTTTTTTACGCCTTGCTAACAAAAAGGGCGAGCCCGTCGACCTCCTGCACCTGGACCCAACAAATCTCGTCCAATCATTCCAGCTGGCCTGTGTTTCTGCAAGGAGACCTCCGCAAACCCGACCATTCCTTTCTCACACCGTCACCTTCGAACGTAACCCCTGCAAGGCGCTATGACGCATTTCTATCTGAGGCTGGGCCCTACGAAGAATATGGACCTGCCACAGATTCAGCAAGCTCCCTGTTCGGAATTCCTTGGAATGAACGTCTAGTCTTTCCTGACGCCGCCGTACACGGCATGGTGCAAAATGAAATCCCAAATTCTAGATTGCTTCAGCCACTCGCCCAGACTTTTAACCTAGGAAACTTTCCTACGGACCACCCGGGGCCTTGGGAACGGATCCTATCTTCCGATTCAGTTGTAGTGAACGGGGAATCTTTTTTAATTCCCGAGATCGGCCCCTTGGGAGCTTCACTTAGTAGTCACGACGAAGACACGCGTTATACCCCAAACAGGATCACGCAGCATGAGTTACCTGATCCTATAACTTATCCAAATGTAGCTTCCGGGTATGTACCTCACTTCTTAACTTCTCTTAAACATCTTGACTCATAATTTCTAGGACCCACTATCCTGTTTTTCTCACAGAAAGCGTGGCTTCGGACAAAGATAGTGCCTCCTATGGCACTGAAGCAGCCAGCTTACATGTTCATGATTCCGTGACTGGTAACGCCGCCTATGCTTGCCCCATCCGTGAATGTACTGAAGAGTTCGGTGTTTCATGGCGAATCTCCCGTCATATGAGAACAGCACATCCAGAGTTGCGTTCGTGTAGTGAATGTGGTGCAGCATTCAGCACCAAGCACAAGTTAAGCGAGCATGCCGAGAAAACGGGGCACGCAGCTTTCATTTGTGAGCAGCCTGACTGTGGTTCTGCCTTTTCTCGATATGACACATACGAACGACACCTAAAGATTCACGAAGATGACGTCAAACGTTATGCCTGCCCCCACTGTAAGAAGCATCGAGGCGTGAATGGTTTCAAACGCAAGGACCACTTAACACAGCACTTACGAAATTACCATCACATTGGAGAAGATGAAGCTAGAGGCAATGCCCTTTTTGGAGGGAAGTCCTGTCCACACAAGGGCTGCCCGGAGTGGAGGCCAGAGAGTGTGTATGCCGAGCTGAATGCTTTCCAGAAAGTCTCAGAGTATACAAAGCACATGAAGAAGGTTCATGACGAATCGCCGTTTCCGTGCCCTGAGCTCGGGTGTGACCGTATCGGCGGCAAAGGTTACTTCCGTAGAAGGGATCTTTTCAGACACCAGAAGAAGGAACACAGCATGAACGCGGGTCGGGAAGAGTGTGAGGAGGTTGAGTAGGGGTAAGAGCGAGCTTCAGGAGCAAAAAGATGGTGGTGGAATGCCATGTCAAGGCCGAGTGGTTTTTATACACTTTCCTGCTATGTTTCTTACGCTATTTTGCTTTTCTTTACCCTACAGAAAATTATCAATTAACAGTGCAGTAACGAAGCTTTCACTCTTATTTGACCCCTTCCATTTCCTTATACTGCTCATGATATTATATAGAGGAAACCTGATTTTGCTTCAACTTCTGCTGCCATAAATTGTCTTTGATGGATCCCAAAACAAACTTTGGCGCTCCGAGGCCTTTTGTACGAACTAGCCGGTGCCGCTCGATTAAAAGCCGTTAGAAGGGCGTAGAGACCATCCCAAAAACTAGAGCAGCAAGACGTCTTTTTTTGGCCCTGGCGAGAAGGGGTGGTGTGAAATATCGAATACATTCTAAGCTCCGTAAATCACGATGGTTCCAAAATCGCGCTTTGCTTTGCGGCACAATATTCGTTTATTGGGTATCACCCCGATTATCATATCGATACTTAGATGTGCAAAGCAGCCTCCCGACCAAAATATGAGACTTCATGAGACAGGCCCTTCCAATGCTTCTGCCAAAACCTTGATATCTGCAAGTACCGTAAAGAAATGACCACCATAAAACAAATTGCCGCAAGCGCCAGCTGTTCATAACATCTACTACTGCAGGGAAAGGCCGAATCATGGCATAATGCTCGCGCCCATGTGATAGACTGCAAACCAAGCAACACAACTCAACGCGACCACCATGCCTGTGACCTTAGATCCACGTAGCCAAGCCCGTGGTCGACGCTGCACACGCACCATCGCCCGTTCTACCTCTTCGGCCTTCTCTTTGTCTTTCTCCGCTGCTTCAACAGCCGCAAGCTTCTCCTGGGACGTTGCCAGCAGCTCGTCCAACTCACGCACCAAGTTAGCGCTGTACTTGAATATCTCCGAAGCCTCTGCAACAACCTCCTCCCGTTCCCGGGCCGTGAAGAGGTCTTCAGCAGCAGCTAGCCGCTCCTTAAACTCCGCCTTAATATCTTCTCCATCCTCAGTCCCAGGGAAAGAGAAGAACGAAAGGCCAGCCTCTCCTAGCGGCACATCACTCCCCGCCCTCTTCTCCCCACCCCGCCAAAACCCCTCCCCAGCCTTCATCAGCTCGCTCCTGATCCACCGCCCGCCCGAGAACACGGCCATGTAGTAGCACCACGCGTACGCAACAAGCACATGCGGCTTCTGCGCCACCGCTTTGCGGATGTGCGCGCAGTACTCCTGCACCTTGACGCCCGGAAACTGAGATAGCTGGACGGACAAATCGGTCTCGCTGAGCCCCGTCAATGTTTTCAGATCCCGCCTCAGCCTGCCTGACCTACTCAGGCCCTTCGGCCTTAGGTTCCTCAGGAATTCTAGCATTTGCGGGGAGGTTGGTGGGTTGGTGTTGCCGGCGTCGGCGTCCCATGGGTCGACGAGGAGGAAAGAGAGAAGTGGGGAGGATGGCGAGGTGGTGTGGGAGGGCGACGGAAGCAGGTCCTGCCATAGCGACTCGAAGGTCAGGTAGATGTGGGCGAAGTGGAGGAGGCCGGTTGTGTAGAGCGTTGGTGAAGAGGCGTGTGGAGGGAGCCCGAGCGGGAGGCGACTCGTTATTAGGCGGTTTAGTTGGGTATGGAGAGATCTGTGATAACGCCCAGTTAGCTTATGAGTCCTTGCGCTACCGGCAGGATTGTAGAGCAGTGCGAGTTTTATGGAAAGAGCATGGAATACCTAGATGCGATGTTGATTTCGGCGGGCAGTGATTTGAGCGGGACATGATCTTTTGCCATGGTGACTTCGTTGCATGGAATGAGCATGCTCAGGCGCGAGTTTGCGAGGGCTTTATGCGGCTTCGAAATCTGGCATCAGGCCCAGGCAACTGAGGTGACTGTCTTAGAGGGTACCCACGCGGCGTAAACAGATGCCGCCATCAGGTCACGTCGCGCGACACAGTCGTGAGCATGCGGTCCTTAGGGTCCAGCTCAGATGAAGGCCGAATCCAGACCGCTGCGCCTAAGATGAGTAGGCGGCCTGGTGAGGCGAATTGGTCGACATTTTCTCAAAATCGTAGGGAAATGCGCAGATGAGCAGGCATGACTCTATTGTTGAAGCCTGCAAGGTACTATTCTGTATAAGGCTGAGGTGATCGCTGACGCACGTGCACGCTCACAGGCTTCAGCAACTAAGCTACTTGTGTGCTTTCGCATTTCCATCACCCGCCCCAATCTACGATACAACATGGCATTCGGAGATTTAAATTCCTCTATTACACAGTGAGGCATATGAAGGGTGTTTGCCATCAAGGCTCTTCATGACTGCGCCACACATCTTACAATGTTTCACCCATGATGGCCAGGAGATAGCCTGATGTTCTCGTGCAGTGGCAGCCTGGAATTTTTGACGAAAAAATACAATTCTTGGGCCTGCTAATTCTCAATGCACATTCTTTGCTCTCCTCATTTTACGGTTTTATTTTACGGTCTCGCCAGCGCCCAAATTCTCCTTCATACTGGTCAAGGACTGGGTATTTGGGCTGGGTTTTTTATCCCTTCTCTTTGTCATTTTCTTACTAATGATCCCGTTTGTTATTACAAAATTCCCTTATTCCAGATGATCAGAAGAGCTAACATCACCCGTGCTCTCTACCATTCGATGATGTTCCAATCGCGATGCACTTCAACTTCCATATTTTCGACTGAGAAAAACCCCACATAAACACCTTACTTTATGCATCTGAATCAGGGTTCCCCTTCTTCTCTTAGAGTCTACCAACATTCTTCAATGTATCTATTTCTCTACGGAGTCCTATTGCCAAAATTCATTGTGTAACGCATTATCTCTATTAGCCAGCCAATAACCCCTCTCATCTCCCTATGGTTTCTCTATGAGAAACCCTCTTAAATTTTACCTTGGGTCTTTTCTTCCACGAACTACGACCGGTTCCTCTCTAAACTGGAACCTAAATATGGCACAGATTCCTCCCCTCCTTGGAGAGCTGCACGGGGAGATCATGGGCTACATAGTGCTACATGATGAACCAGTCCTACTACCAGGAGCAACTAGGAGGCGAAGCGAACCTCTGGGCCTTCCCCTGATCAACAACTTCCTGGCTGGACACGCCTATGTCGTTATGCGCCAAAACTAATGGGTTTTCTCTAGCCGAAAATGGTTCGACAAGCTGCTTACTCCGCCTCTTGTGAGGCGTGACAAGAGCAATGAGGAGAACTAGATATGTGCAACAGCGTTTTGTACGCAGGGCAATTCAAAATCTGGAGGTTCGTCTCCCGCTCCATGCCTACTTAATTTGGGGGCGTGAAATCGGGAGATTCTATGCCCATCCTTGGGAAAAGTTTCAAAATCCTTACCCGAATGTCAACAATGGCCCCTCTTAACGGAAATACTCACGGCTTGACGGCCAATGGCATGTATAACCAAGCCGCAGCAAATACGGGGCCGAACTGGAAATTTAGGCAAGGAAATTAGCATACGAGGGCCAGTGCAGAACAGAGCAGCTAGGCTCCCTTCAAGCCGGTTCTTAAAACAAGAGTTCAGTAGGCACGTACTGAATCAATCACGGTACTAAAGGAAGGTGTCGCTTGTTTCAGGGAGAAATTTAAACGCGAAATTTAGGCCATTATCCCGTGTTTCTTTTGCTCTAGAACAGTTTTGTTGCGTTAATACAAAAATAGGCTAGAAAGTAAATGGATGTTTATACCTTGCTCACTTCTATCAATCCGAAGCACAAACTTCTGAATTACTAAGGAGAGTGCGCTGTCTGATGGTTAGGTGAGATATATAAGATATTTAAGTCTGGCGCAGACCTCTGATGTGAAAGTACGTGGTCGTTTCGATCCCACATTCCAGATCAAATTTCCGGCCTTGTTGCCAGACCGGGTCAGGAAATTGGTAGCATGCACTTAAGTCACTTTCAGCAGGTATGAAGGCCAAGGGTGTCGAAGCCTCAATTTTCTCACCAGCTTGCAAATGGGGTTCGCTGTAATACATCCGAGAGTAAACGGTAGTGCTAATATCTCATATGTTGATCCCGGTAATAGAAACCCAGATATCCGTTGAGTATCTAATGCTCGTGACACCGTCTCCTCCGCAACGCCTCCGGGCCTGTCATGTTGAAGCAGGCTTATCAATAAATCCGATTTAGTCAAACAGATAATCCATATGCCACTAAAATCAGTTCTTTAGAGAGTCATCCGACTTCTCATTCCTATACCCTCCAACACCCTCTAAACTTTCATGACTTTCCTTCATTTTTCTTGCCATTTCTCAGGCCTCTCTCATCCAAGTCTTCTTGCAGCCACCTCAGCACTAGGTCTCCCAGTTGGCTGTTACCAGTCCTGACTCCTGACTCTGCTTTCACATCCAGCTCCTCCATGCTGCCCCACTTCTTAACCTTGCCGAGCGCCATATGGATGAGATGTGTCGGCCATTCCGCGAGGTTGTCAAGAATATGCGTAGCATATACAACTGTGCAGGGTCGGCTCGTGGTTTCACGCTTCAGGAACGCAAGAAAGTTGCTCCGCGACAATAAGTCGAGATCAACCGTGATCTCGTCCAACAATAGCACCGTCCATGGCCTTAGTAGTCCCATAGCCAGTTGTACTCTCCGCCTTTCCCCATCCGAGATGGCATGCATGCGCCAGCTTAAGTCGATGTCGAGAATCCGTACAAGCTCATCACGGCGGTCCGAGTAATAATCCCCTCCAACGGAAGCGAGGAGCGTAGGCACATCGATGTCGGTACGGACGATTGGGTTTAGTACCCATTCAAGCCCAAGGTACGTGACGCCTTCGAGACCATCCTTGAAGGGGTCAATGCCAGAGATAGAAACGGACCCGGAGGGCGCCATTCGCTTCCCAGAGAGAAGACGCAGGAGGGTTGTTTTACCAGCGCCATTCGCTGTGGTAAGTCAGGCTATATAAAAGGCACCACCAATTGAAGTCATGGATGACTCACCCCCTATTAGCAACGTGCGGCTCCCTGGAGGCAGGTTCAGGAACACCTCTTTCAGTCCTGAGGAGCCGTCTGGGAATGCGTAGCTCAGATTGGTGACAGCAATGGAGGATGCAATCTCGCTATTGGTGGTATCCTGATCTGCCATTATGGTTCTTAGGCTCACCGGAGTGGTGAGAGGGAGTACTGTTACATTTTGCAGGTTGGGAGCGTTAAGATGTAGTATGAGCCATCATTTCTAAACGGCGCAGCAGGGGAGCGGGGCGGAAAATAGAGCGCTAGGATGGGAACGGAAGGCGGGGTGGGATTTCTGCCACCGCTCCCGGTAGTTGTTCTGCTGAGATTCAGATTTCCAGTCAAATAATTTTGAAGGTTTTTGGATGTTGCGCTCCACAAAGTATTTTTCTGCCTTTACCAGGATGCCTCGAGCGCCACAGAAGCCTTTAGTTGCCATCATAGGCGCTACCGGAACAGGGAAATCAGAGGCAAGTTTAATCCTCACTTAACTCAAGTCTTAAAATTCAGGCATACAAGGACTGATCACCATAGACAGCTTGCTGTGGAAATAGCTAGCCACTTTAATGGCGAGATAATTAATGGTGATGCCATGCAACTCTACCATGGTCTCCCAATTATTACAAATAAGATGCTAGAAAATGAGAGGAAGGGCATCCCGCACCATCTCTTGGGTTGCATAGGTCTTGAAGAAGAGACCTGGACAGTGGGGAAATTTGTGGAGAAGGCATTAATTGCGGTGTGTAGAATCTCTTAGTCTCGTAAAAAAAGGTAGACTAAGGGAGGATGCTCTGTTTAGATTGAAGAAATACGCCAAAGAGGGAAGCTACCAATCTTGGTCGGAGGTACTCATTACTATATGCAGTCCTTGCTTTTCCAAGATGCCCTAGCCAACGCACCGTTTGCATCAGAGACAAAGGAGGAGCTTAATAGTGCCACAGTGACAAAGTGGTTTCCCATTTTGGACGAACCCACCGAAGTAATCCTCACAAAACTGAGGGAAGTGGACCCGATAATGGCAGATCGCTGGCATCCAAACGACCGCCGCAAGATTCAGCATTCCCTTGAAATATGGTTGAGAACCGGAAATCGGGCATCTCAAATATACGAGGAGCAGCGCTTGAAACGGCAAGCGGCTTCAAATCTGGATGCCGGCATGGCTTCAGAAGATGCCGTGCCAGGACCAAGGATGAGATTTCCAACATTGCTACTATGGGTTCATGCCTCCCGGGAGGCTCTCCATGCTCGCCTCGATTCACGGATCATAAAAATGCTCCAAAACGGTCTCTTATCTGAAGTCGCCAACCTCTCAGCTTTCCGTGAATCTCACGAGGCCTCTACTGGAACCATCATTGACCAGACACGTGGCATCTGGGTCTCGATCGGATATAAGGAATTCCTCACCTACCAAACCGCTCTTGTTAAAGGTACTGCCCCTGAAGCCGAACTTGAAATATTTAAGCTGGCAGCCATAGAGCGTACGCAAGCTGCGACACGTCAGTATGCGAATCGGCAAGTACGCTGGATCCGTATCAAGCTACTTCATGCACTAGCCAGTGCCGAACAAATATCCAGTCTTTTCTTGTTCGACGGTACGGATCTGACTCATTGGGATGGTCGAGTATTGCAACCTGCAGTCGAAGTAACCCAACAATTCCTTGCAGGATACACGCTTCCGCCTCCCACAGCCCTGTCTGAAGCGGCGAAAGAAATGCTGACACCAAAGAGAGAGAATGACTTGAGCCAGCGGAGAGACCTATGGGCAAGAAGAACTTGTGAATTGTGCAGGGTGGTTACTGTTACGGAGAGCGGTTGGGAGCAACACATCAAAAGCCGTGGACATCGGAGAGTTGTCTCAGCCAAGAAAAAAAGGCAAGAAATCACCGAAATAAAAGAAAAAAATATTAAAATACAGAGAAAGGAACTCGTGAATACCCTGGAGAAATATATGGATATTCTCGACGATGAAGAAAAGCCAAAATAGGAGAATCAAACCTGACTGCCAATGCTCGTACACCATTTGAAAGGGACAGCGCATAGTTTCATATGGAAGAGCCTATTCCAACGAGTGCCTAGCGCTGTCAAAATTTTTGACTCAACAATCCGCTTGGTAACGAAATACGGGTTTTGGATGTCCCCCAGGATGAAATGTTAAAGCTATTAGAACGGACAAAACCGGATTTCACCCAACAGGTCCCTCTCGTCAAACGCATACCTTTACGTCTCCTTTAACATCTTCATAATGTAATACTCATCACCGCCCAGACTCTCCAGTCTTATAACTAGCAGCAAATTCCTTCTACTCTCCGCGTAATCGTCGGGGTATATTCACGAATCCAAAATTTTCCAACAAACTAGTAAAACAAGAAAGAGACTTGCATTCTCACCTTCCTTTTTCACCCCGACTGGTCCGCACCTCCGTTCTTCCACATAATCGTCAATGTCTTCTTGAATATCATCCACGCCCTTGATCTCGGACTGGCTTCTTTGCACAATAGATAATGAGGCCAGGCCAGGAGCCACCTATGCCATCTTCAGTATTATTAAGAGTGTCCTTCCAGCAGGGGAGGTATGGAATCACAAGAAGAGTTCAAGTGAAATAGTACGAATCGGTCCATCAGGTAGAAGCAGGTTCGCGCGCCCAAGAGTATTGAGTATGCCGAGTACGCAGAAACCTAGCATCAGAAAGGTCTTGGCGACGCATGCGTAGAACGCGGCATAGAGCAGACTGATGGTGTTCGAAACGGACTTATGGATCAATCTAGCTGCCATAACGAGCTGGCTTACCAAATAATCGTCAGCGCAACTTTGGAACAGTAAGCTCCTTCTAAACCCCCTTCTTGAAAGTTCAATGTTTAACCTATCTAAGAATCAATGACGGTCAATAGACGCGTTTAGATAGTGGTACAAATCTACAGCTATGCCAAATAGGAATAGTCGACATCTGGAAACGTAGCCATGCCATGTTCTCAATAACGTCCTGCGCCCTGTAGCCCCTGGAGTTGTAATATATATCCCGAACCTTTTCTGGTCCGTCTTCATGCCCTACTGGAAGTATATACCCCTTAGGAGATAAATTTGCACATCATGGTCTAAGGCCAGTTCGGGTGCGAAGCCGCAGGCTCATTATCGGAAACTTTTCCAATCTTTCAGCCCACTTCTCCCCTCAGTTTTGACCGTTTCTTTAAGTCCATCAGCTCCATACTCGCCCGTCCAGTCGAAGAAGGGACATGGCGAGGCAATATAATCAAGATCTCCCGGGTCGATGTTTGTTTCGGTGCTCCTTTTGTCTTTCCCGCCCCTGCCAGTGCTCTTCCTCTTTTCTTCCTTTTGTCCTTAACTCTCTCCCTAGCGCTCTTTTTAGCATCCTTCTCCGTACCATTCATACCCTGCTTCGCATCTTCTATGCCCACCTCTGCTGCCACCATGACGTATATCTTCACCGTCTCCGCCGCATCCTCCGTCTTCTCTACATCTCCATTGACCTCAATTAATTCAGCTGCGTCGGTCACTAGCCGTGCTGTACTTTCAGCAGCTGTTGTGGCCGCTGGGCCAGAGGTGGGAATAGCGGTATTGTCATCGACTGAAGCAATGGGACGTTTAGCTCGGGGCCTTGTTGCTTAAATTTTGTTCTGGTGGTATAGCGGTACTCAGATAGTATTAGCTCTAAGTTCCACAGGGGGATAATGCCGAAACGCTAGGGCACTCGACACCATTGTCCGTGCTATACTTAACCGAATGCGTGATCACGTGAGCTGTTTGAGCGCGCTTCTAGGGGAAGGGTTGGGAGAAACAATAATTTGTTTAACTAGTGTAAGGAAAAGGTATTGGCTTGCATTGAGGTGTTCAGGCTTTGCGTTGATGCAAAGTTTCGCACGATTCTTGTACCAGGGCAGGATTGCATCCTCAACGGACTACCTGTACGATGGCTATGGTTTTCTTCTAAAAGTCCCAATTTTAATACTGAGAACGCCTAAATATATTATCTTGTAATGCTTATTTACAATTCACCAATCTTGGACTACAAAACCAGCACCACATGCCTCACACCAACACCTAAAATCACATACAAGAATTAGATGCCAATCAAATCAGCAAGGTTATGATGAAGGATCAATATGAGTCCTCCTTAATTGAAGTGGCTGGGGTGTTCCGGCAGGGGTTGATGTCCCAGAGCTGGCTCTCGGTGTGCTGAGTCCGGTGAAAGGTGTTATGTTGCCACTTGGTGGTACCGGAATCTTGAGTCCTTCAGGGCTGCCCGGGATGATTCTGTCAGGGAGATCGGGTATATGAATGCGTTTTGCCACATTATTGTAGCTAGAGGGGATAATCTAGGACTTTTTAGCAAAAATGGTGTATATCGCTAAGGGTCTGAAAAATACCTCAATGATTTCATCGCGGGGAAATTCAAGCTTCGGAATGTCAGTAGCGTTACAAGCCATCAAGTAACCGTAAAGCACTCGGAGAACGCTTTCGTGGGCAATTATTAGAAGGTCATTTTGCTCTCGCTCAAGCTCAAGAATGATAGGTTCCATGCGAACTGCGAGGTCATGATAAGACTATCGCGAGTGAGTCGGAGTAATATAAATGGGTCAAAGTACTTCTTACCTCCGCTCTCGGGTATCTATGGTGGTAGGGATCAGCTTCGTGTTTTGCTACTTCTTCAGGATATTCTAGGCGTATCCTCCTCTCAGACATTTTTTCGCAAACGCCTGGGTTCATCTGGCTCATCTGAGACCTCTGTCTGACACGGTAGCCTAAGGTCTCCAAATATTTCGCTGTCTCTACAGTCCGACGACGTGTTGACGTCCATACAGTAAGCGGTTTCAAAGCATTGTCGGGACCTCCGTTATCTATCACCGCCTGCCTCTCGAGCTCGCGATGCTTTAGCAGGGCGTCAGTCATTTTCTTTGCGTAGTCCAATCCTTCAGCAGACAGTGAAGCATCAGCCTTGTACGAATCCTCGTCTCGCGTGGTGCCAGATCTGGCAAAGTACGTTTGTCTTGACTTTATATGAAGATTGAGCAGATAGAACACAATTCGCTGTGACAAATAACCGAAGGCGCAATTGTTCACAATAACTCGTTCTCCAGCATTGATCATCTTGATCCAATGCAGGTCTGGTTCTTCCATGGTCTCGAAATGAGGTATCCTGGCGTTTATACGGGCCAAGTAATCAGCGATAGCATCCTCTGGATCCCAACCTTGGTAGTCTGGAGAAGAAATTTTGACATTGCGCACATTTTCCTGAATGATCCTTTCGTCAGTGCATTGCGACTCAATGAACAACGTTTGGATCGAGTGTTTTGCAAATTCCTTCGCTAAAGACTTTCGCCCTGCGGAAATTGCGTTCACTGCATCGTATATGGCGACTTGTCCATTTTCGTGCTCTAGGAAGTGATAAATATCCTCACGGCACTTTTTGAGAATCTTGTTTCTGAGCAGCACAGAGGTGGGCGAGGCATTCAGAAAAAAGTAGTCATCTGGAACATCCTTTCCCGGGCCTAGGGTGGCTCTCCGGTAGTCACCCAAGTGGAATACGTGAGTTTTGACACCTAGCCATCGAAGGTATCGTGCTACTGCTACGGAGATGTGAGTCTTTCCTCTTGCAGGCAGGCCAACGGTTGCGATGACGATTCGGCCCGAGTGAAATAGTCGGCCGGATTCTGTGCTGTACAACTGAGCCGGTGCCATCTCTTCTTTTTCCGGTAAGTCATGGATAGCGTCGACGAAGGTGCTGGACCTCCGCCGGAACCTGGGCGAGTTCGCATAGATTTCTGCGGTTCTGGAGACCGAATGTCGTTAGACGGAGATTATATAATACCATACTTAAGGAGTATGCCTGTTTTCTGGGTTTCAAGACAGTAGTTGCCGGGGATTCACGTACAGTAGAGTGTCCATCATGAATGACTTGCTTGCCTACAACTTTATCCCAGACTGTCGTGTCAATAGACTAATAGAAAGCAAAATGTTCTACAATAATGTCACGGGAATTATTCGACATCAAAGGTGCAGATGAAGACGTCTCCCCCGAACTGTAGGTGACGTCGTCCTCGCGAACTCATGCAGCGGGAGCGATGCAAGGATGGCTGTGAATGATGTTGAGGCTGAGATTCACAAAATCCGGGGTGCAGGCAGTCGCGACGGCGCACCGGGGTTGAAAGCCGAGCTTATTGGAGGGTGTGCTGTCAACAATAGAGTAGTCACGCTGGCTGAGGGTTGTAAGATTTTACATCGCTGGCAGTTGTTTTACGAAAGTGAGAAAAAGCAAATATAGCAAGATAATGTCTCGCAAGCAAGATTACCGCCATCGACGAGATAGCGGCTGCGCAATCGGCCCGCGGCAAGCAAAAATGCTTGGCGGATGACACAGCAGGTTCTTGGCTCCTCCCTGAAGAAAATATTAGAGCATAGACATGTTAGTGACCATCGACGCAGCATTCATCCGAATCGCTCTCCTCCCTGCATCCTCCTCCTCCCTCTATCTAGCCGCTGTTGATTTTTCATACCTCCTAGAGGCTCCTCCCTGCATCCTCCTCCTCCCTCTATCTAGCCGCTGTTGATTTTTCATACCTCCTAGAGGCTCCTCTCTACCCCCTCCTCTCCCTCTCCCTTCTCTCCCTTCGGACCCTGCGTCATGGAGCACGAAAAGCACGACCAAGCGGCGCTTGAGCTTCTTACCAACAATGCCGTTGTATCGAGGTTGCGTGATGTATATACTGCATTTTCCGAGCGGAGGGAAGCATTGGGACTGTCAAATCCCGGCAGTGTGGAGAATATTGCAAAAGAGGTCCAGCGCGATGTCTTCCTCAATAACCTCACATTTTCCGGTGTTCGGGCAGATCTCACAAAGGCCTTCAGTGTAGCTCCTCTATTCCAGATATCACATGCGCTTTCAATGGGATCTCAGGGTCTGCCACCATATGCTTATGCAGCCCTTTATGGATCACCAAGGGTATGTTCAGCTTGCCATGCAAATGTAGCCTCGGTAATCTCGTGCAAACACTAATAATCCCAGGTATTCTTACAAGCAAGTATTGACAATGACTTTCAACTCTCCGGCCGCTTCAATTATCGATGGAACTCCGCCCTCGTTACGAAAACGAGCGTACAGCTCGCTCCAGGTCCCGGCGCCATGTTCTCTCTCGAAAATGACTACAACGGCGCAGATTTCACTGCAAGTTTGAAGGCGATCAATCCATCAATATTAGACGGAGGGTTGACTGGTGTGATCATGGGAAGCTACTTGCAATCCGTTACACCACAGCTCGCTCTCGGTCTTGAGGCTGTCTGGAATCGCGCTGCCGTCACCCACGGCCCGGAGATGGTTGTCTCATATGCTGCTAGATATAAGGGAACAGATTGGATCGCGAGCGCTAATTTGCTTGCTCAGGGTGGTGTGCAGGCGTCATACTGGAGAAGATTGACTGAGAAGGTTGAGGCTGGTGTTGATGTCAACCTTCAATTTGCAGGGCTTGGTTTGGCTGGCGGTCCGATGGGCGGACCTCTAAGAAAAGAAGGTATCGCCACTATCGGCGCCAAGTACGACTTCAGGCAATCCTCTTTCAGGGCGCAACTAGATAGCCAAGGTCGAGTAGGGTGTCTGCTAGAGAAGAGGGTTGCTCCTCCCGTGCAAGTGACATTCGCTGGAGAGATTGACCATTCAAAGGTAAAAATCATCTTCTTTCACAACTGAGCAAATATCTAACACTCACTCCAGAATCAAGCCAAGCTCGGACTGGCTGTATCAATAGAAGCTGCAGACCAAGAGGTCATGGAGCAGCAAGAGAGATCAGGCGCCGCCGATGCACCTCCACCACCTTTCTAAAACAAAAATACAATTAATTCCTCCACCCTGCACCTGTACTTCACCTCCACAAAATTTCTCTTCCATGTATTACTAAAACACTGGAGGGACGCCCTTACTTCTCTTACACTGCCTTTTCTTGATCCACGTATCGGCGGTTGGTTAGGGTATGGCACGCTTAGACCTTTTTCCGTGTTATCTTGCCGCCGCACGCACTTCCTGAATCTAATGGGCCACGAGACTACATGGCAGGGCTTTGGTAGATGAACAGTTCGACGTATTTGCAACGCTTTCGATGAGGGAGAACGCTGTAAGTAATGTACACATAGCGTGCAAAAATATCAATTTTCTCCGCTTGCACAGCTCTTCTTTGGCGAGCAACTTTAGATTTAGAAGTTGTACCATAACAACTGGCCAAACTTACAATGCTTAAGGAGTCGAGAAACCTAGTCGTACACCCAGTGATAACCATTCACATTCAATACCCCTTCCTTTACTGTCCCTTTATATAAAAATTGTACAAGAAAATTGCTCTGCAACCTATAATCCTCATCTAATTATTACCGTCCTCATGAATTTTACAACGCTGGTTTAGCTTCCGTCTGTGTCGTCGAGCCGGGCGCCAAAAGCTGAGCATAAAGAAGTTAGCTATTAGCCTAAGAAAACACTTTTTGGACACAGCGCCACGCTCTTCTTCCTCTTCCCACAATCTCCTATCACCCAATGCTCTTGCGCTATATGCCTCTGAATATTATGCAATGGACCAAATCAACTCACCTCATTAGCACTCTGCTGCATCTTCATCTCGCGCTCCATTTCGGCCATCTGCTGCTCCTCGGCATACGCCAGCGCCCACGGCACGCCCAGCAGGAGTGCGCTCGTGCTCACGACCCACAACGTCTTGCCACCCATCATCAGCCCGCTCCTGACCCAGCCAGTTGCCGATGCTACACCATTAGAGAAAGTGCGTCGGTACGAGGCGGGGACGATGTCTTGCAGCGCTGTGAGGCGCTCATAGAGTGACTCGTCTGGGGCTACGGAGATGTCAGATTCGGCGTCGGAGTCTACAGGAACAGTTAGATACAGCACGCAGGAAGCCGCACAGAGAATGGTGAAATAGGAGAGGAGCATACCGGTGTCAGTGTCCCAGTCATCCTCGCCTTCGAGAGGGCCTTCCTGCGAGCGGGTGAACTCCTCATCGATGACTTCTTCTAGCTTGACCATGATGGGCTAAATTCGAGTACTGCGATTGAAGCGGCGAAGATAGCGGTGGAAGGTGTGTGTAGTGTGGACTGTAGGCGATTGGATAAATGAGGTTGGTGCAAGAGTTGAGCCGGATGATGATTGAACTTTTCGAAGCTCTGGCGCTGCCAAATCATTGGTTGCAGACGGAATGGGGGAATATATTACCGAGGTGGCATGATACTGGTAACGTGTTTTATCACTCATCCGGTAATATCAGTCATCCGGTAGCCCCAAAAACCACCAAAAATTGGAAAAACTGCACCTTGATATCTTAACAACGGCTTAATAATAAATTTTATAATTTTATAATTGGCCATTTGTGCCTATATTAAGAGTCTTAATAAAATTATAGCGTAATAAGCTTGGCCATTACCTGGCCGTTATTGAAATATCGGGGTTTGGCCCCCAATCTTAACCTAAATTGCAATATCTTTAAAGCTATTTAATAGTTTATTTTTTAAATCTAATAAGAGGTTTAAAATAGGTATAAAAGGCTAATTATAAAATTTTGGAATTTATTATTAAGCCATTGTCGAAATATTAAAGTGCAGTTTTTGGTGGTTTTTGGGGCTACCGGATGACTGATATTACCGGATAAGTGATAAAACACGTTACGCCGAAACTGGCTTACCTCAGCAAGCTCAGACGTGATTCCGTTGGTGCGGAGTGAATCGGCCCGCAAGTGGGTGACTAACCACGTTCGTAGTGCACTATCGAAATCACGTCTAAGGGACATATCCATCGTTTCTCCTATACGCGGCTGAGGCGCAATAAAAAGGCCCGTGCACAGACCTGAAATTTAAACTTAAATTGATAAATTAAAGGCCCATATTAAAGCTTAATATTATAATAATAAAGTTCGAATTTAATATATATTTAACTCTATTGTGGCTTAATTTAATTAAGGTGCTCCTACTAGCAAGGCCCATATTTACAGAGAGGTTGTCGTTGTCTTACCCATTTCTTACTATCGCGAGACTTCTGTATAGTGTTAACTGACAGATCTATAAGTGCTTTCCAACATGCCTTCTTCTTAATTATACTCCCCCTGCCCATGGTATAGCAAGCTGCACAGCTTAGCTGCTTTATAAATATTTAAATAGGCCCTTGCCTATGCTCCTCTGCCAGTGCTTTATAAATATCCTTATCCTCTATTATAGTAACTAGGCCAGGCGGTTTAGTAAGGCGTTTACTATGTTTAAATAAGGCGTTAACAAGGTCTTCGCGAAAGGCTTTATAGGCGCTATGTTTAGGCTAATAGCCAGGAACCACTTTGCTAGAGAGTTTATAGCAATTAGAGATAGTAGTATTAAGAAGGAAGTGGAAGAGAGGCTTCTAAGACTTAACGTGCTTCCTCTAAGTATTATAATATAACCTTAGTTAATCTACCTAATCAACACTGCCTATAAAGTGGTTATATATATCAATAAACTAGGGGATTGAAAGCTCCTTTATAGCTTAGTCGCCAAATATTTTACAAGTCTTATTAGCATTAAAAGCAGTAATAGTAGGCTATTATCGCGTTTAAATAACCTTAACTCTCCCTGGCAATATATAACGTTAGTAGCTATAGAGCCTTATTTTATAGTGGCGAAAAATACCAAAATTAACGGTACTTATAAAAAGCACTATATTAGCGTCCTTCTAGGCAAACTCCATAATGGAGCCGTCTTTAAAAAGTCTGCCAAATAATTTCCCCTAGTTAATTTAGCTTAAATATACCAGTTTAAGCTCTGCAAGGGATAGATTAATTTATTTAGCTAGTTTATTTTTAGCTCGGCCAGCCTTCTTATCCTAATTATTAATCGCCTCTTATCTAGTTTTAGACGTTTAAACTATTCCTACTGCCCTAATTCCTTCCTTATAAAGCTGGTAAAGTAGCTTAATACCTATAAATAGACTTGCTAATAAATGAATAATTTAAACCATAGGTCTTGGGTTTGGTTAATTGGATATTTTAAAGCTTTAAGTTTGTTTATTTCGTTTGATTAATTAAATTAGCAAACAGTTTAGATAGGTTTGACTATTTAGATAGATTTATATACATTTTTACGTAATAGTAGGAGGATCTAAGAGCTCTGCGCTGCAATTTGGTAATAGGCGTTTGGTGTTATACTGGGCTTAAAAGTCAAGGGGAAACACAATTGGTTACCCCTAGTATTACTAATAGTAAAGTCTAATTCTATTAATCTAAAGCGGCAAATCTATTAATATTAGTTACTATAATAGTGTCTAAACGTTGTATAAGGATAGCTTGCTATAGTATAGATTAAACCTTATTATCGCTCTGGCGGTTCCTAGAGAAGATTATATAACCCTAGCTTTAATATAGAGTTTTCCCATATAAAGAAAATGCCTAAAAAATTAATTGCCTGCTATAACAGTAGCAATATTAATCTGGCCATATAGCCAATCCTCCCTATATATTATTATATATATATAAAATAGCTCCTAAAGTAGGAAATTAGGCCTCTTAATAGCACTAAAGTTGGAAGCTAAAATTAAAAATTTGGGTAGGACTTATTGCTCTATATAAAAGTTAGTAAACCAAATTAAATAGCGCGATCTCCAGTTAAGTCCAAACCAGTATACAATTTTTTTTATTAGGAAAAGTTATTTTCTGTGTTTAATAAAGCCGTTGTGGTTTTAGCTTCGCGTACACTCTAGGGCTATAATAATATTAGGCCGCATTTATAAGCGATAAGGCTTAAGTATATTACTAAGCGCCATTTAACTAAGGTTAGGAAACTCCGTTGCCATTATCCTCTAGTATAAAAACGGATTGTAAGCTAGTAGATAATCTTCTACTAGTAAATTGAGTTTCTTCTACTGCTTATATTCGTCTTTTTAATTATTAGATAAGGAAGGTGTTGTAGTAAAGGCGGTGCCCATAAAGCTTCTAATAAAGTTATTAATATTAGATTGTAGAGGCTGATTTTTTTTAGAGGCTTACCCTGCTAACTATAGCTTCTTTTTTTTATACTTAAGCTAGAGCTCTTAGAAGGAAGTGTTATAGTTATCTATCTAATTAGGCCTTTCTTTCCAGTTGTTTTGGCAGAATTGCTTAAGGTTAGAGTATAGTAGGTAAGCTATATAGTAGATAGGCGTCTAATTAAGCGCTATATAGTATTTTTAAAGCTTTGCCCATCTATAGTTAATATTAATTTTATAGTGATCCTTAATTACCTCTTAATTAGGATAATTCTCTATTATTACCTTAGTTAATTAAGCTTTAGCTTCTTTGTAGTACCTTATTAGAAACTCTATATAAGGGATAACTTCCTACATTGCGCTATTACGCCTAGTCTTACCTCTTCCTTTAAGCTTAAGTGTAGCTTACTAAAGCGGCTTAAGAAGCTTAATGTATTATTTAATAACGTCCTAATTGTAGGAAGTAAGGCCGCCAACTTATATATAGAGAGGAGGATTAAGAGGCTTTTAATGCGGATTTGGATTCTTTTTATATTATTAACTAGACTTAATTATTGCAAGCTTCCTATTCTATTTATTAATATTATACTGCATTATTAAGGAAATAGGGTGTCACGGAACCCCGCCACAGGGGCCTCCATAGGAGAGCCCCGTGCTCTCGCGTACACCTCGCGTACAGCTTACGTCAGCCACGCGTAGGTATATCACCTCCTTACGCCCTCGACCCTTACGATCGATCGCGCAACGTCTTGTAGACTCCTCGAATACATACGCTTTGTAGCCACTGCCCCCGTCCCGTGACATTACGTTACGCCTTTTTACCACCGACGCTCAGCCTACAACCAATTCTACGTCTTTGCAATACTGCAGGCGCTGCCAGAAGCAGCGTGTCTATAAGTTACCTTACTTTATACTTCTAAGGAACCCATAATAGTAAAACAATATTCCTTACTAGCCACTATATTAAACCTAAAGAACAATTTAATACCTACACTTAACCTACAACACTAATTAATCCCAGGAGAATTTAATTTATTAGCCTTAGCCTTAACCCCTAAGGAAATAGACACCAATAATATCTTATTCTTTATTAACTATATAACTACAGATAAGTAAGTAAAAGGGCTACTACCTATTAAAATCAAAATATAAGACGCCGAGATATTTGTAAAAATGGTAGTATAAGAACCTAATAAATACTACTGCCTTTTATAGAACTACCACCTAAAGCTTATATAAGCTAAGATACGTACTGCCTAAGATTATAATATTATCCAAGACCTACATGCCTATAAGGCGCTCGCCAATAATACGCGTTAAGAAACTAAAGACAACCTCTATATGTCTAAACGCGACGTCTAACAGTTAAAGAAGGCTAAGATTGTACTTATTACTACAGTTACTAAAAGAGAGGGCATAATTAAATACCTATAATCTTAGCCTAATAAGTATATTTATAATAATACTAGACACCTTTCTACTATATATAACGCTACTTAAGTCTCTACGCCCCTAGCAACCTTACCTACTTAATGCTTAATAGAGGGTTAGTGCTAAGCAGCTTTACTTAACAGGAACCCCTATTAGAGCAGTAATAATAAAAGCCATAATAATTAAACCTAAGTCGCTACTGTAGGGTCTAATATATATTACCCTAATCCCATAATCTTCTAGGGAGACTATAGGGAATATAGCTACTAGAAGATATAAATCCGTAAGAAACTAACTTAAAGCGCCTGCCTTTTCCCTATAGGAGATACTAAGATTAGCTATATTATTAGGCGAACGAAGGGTATACTATTTAATAGACTCTTTGCCTAATGGGAGACTGATAGCCCTTAGAAGTGGCAGTCCCACTAAGAAGTCTTTAATAATCTTAACCTAATATACTGTAACTATAACCTACTGGCCACTAACTGAGCTAAACTACGTGCCCTAAAGATAAGCCCTACTAAATTATTTAATAAATTCTATGTTAAATTCTAGGAATATACTAGAGCCCTTACCTAAGACAATACTAAAGACTAGGAAGATTTCCTTAAAAAAGTTACTTACCGCCTTAGTTACGCAGCCGCTAGTTACAACTATAATAATATTTATAATATAGTAGCAGCCCTATAAAAGATTAAACAATGACTGAATTAGATTGCTACTGCTAACCCCTACCTAAAAACCTTTCTATAGAAGCCCTCTAGACCTACTAAACCTATATATACTAAGCTACTAACACCTACTACTTTAAATACTACTGGAGCCAATATTAACCTCTCTATACCAACCTTTCTGCAAAAACTCCTAGATAGAGAGTATGAGCTACTTTAAAGACTAAGATGCTACTACAGATGCTGTTAAGAAGGCTATTATTACAATAACCTAAACTACCTAATAGCTAGGTTTAGTAGCTGCCGCCTAATACCTAACCTAATACCCTAAACACTAAATATGTCGCTATACGCCGCTACTATATAAGACAAAGACGCAGTAATAGCAGTAGAGTTGGATACGGAAATGGAAAACGCTAAGTCCTAGCCTTAAGTTGTAGGTTGGGACGCCCTAAATGTTACGGTACTGGCACATTGCCGTCAGATTGCCGCACATTGCCGCACATTGCCGTCACGTGATAGCAAAGTGCCGTTACGTGACCGGAGAATTGTATATAACTTCGAGCGGTGCTTCTGTTCCTCCCTTTTCCTTTCTCTAGCTTTGGATCCTCGTTTATAGACAATCCAATTATATAGGCTTACGCGATCCCCTTTTCGTACTCGTGCCTCAATTAACTGAGTCGCTAACATTATCCAAAGCTTGTCACCACTTTTTCTTCCTAAAAAGGAACTTAAATATATCTATAAGACTACGAATAGAACAAGAACACGAACAGAACAAGAACACAAATAGAACGCGAAACCTAAAAAAATAGGACACGCACGGACTAGAACCCTAGAAAATAAACAAACACCGGAAATTACCCAGTACCCCTACTACTATGCTAAGAAACACAGTAGCTGGCAAAGCCGCTATAGGACCCGCAAATACCTCTAATAGTGAAACAGTCGCCGTCTTAACCCCCTAGGAAGAGCTTATAGCAGCTAATGCTAAAATTAAACGGCTTTAAGAGCTGCTTAAAACTAGAGATACCCCTATACCTAGTAATAAGTCATTAGACACCTAGAGGCTTGCTATAGTCCTTAAAACCCTAGCCCAATGTATAGTATTAGTATTGTTGTGATCCGCGAAGGTCGTAGACCCCCCGTTGCTCATAGATGGAACTAACCCTATATTTAATAACTGGAAGCTTTAACTATAGGATAAGCTTAAAGTTAATATAAACCACTTTTCTAATACCCGAGCTAAAATAGTATATGTCTTTAGCTGTACTGGCGGTAACGTATAGATATATCTACGCCTGTAATACGCCTAGGACTTAGCAGACCCCTTCCTCTCTAAAGAAGAGATAATTAACTACCTATTTTCTATTTATAAGGACCCCTTTAAAGTATAGAACGCCTGGCTTAATTATAAAAGCCTAAATATAAAAATAATGGAGACCTTCTCAGCCTTTTAAACCCGCTTTCTATACTTAGCTAGACAGGATTAAATCCCCTAGGAAGATCTAATGCCAGACCTCTTTAATAAGCTTACCCTAGACCTATAGCGCGCTATACTGCTAGTTTATACTACTGTATAGACGCTTAAGGAACTTATAGACTAATGCTTAGCTATTAACTAGAGCCTCTATTGAATTAAGGCATATACTAAGCGGTATAAGACTAGAAGCTCTGCCAACTAAAATATAAGTATTACTAAAACGGGCCGCAGCGCCCTAGTAAGATCTATAACCCCTATAGCACCGGCTATACAGCCCGCCGCTAATTTAGTAGCTAGTTATATAGCTAGCCCTACTATAGGTCTAGCGAATGCTTAGCCTATATATAATAACCCCTATATATAGGCCCTTAGCAATTAGGGAGCTTACTTCTCTTATGGCTAGAAGGGCTATATTATAAAGGATTGCCTAGTAAGTATAAAAGCGGGCGAGGTTCTGTTAATCTAGGAGAATAGTATAGAGTTGGAAAAAGAGGAACCCTAGAGAAAGACTTCTCTTTAGGGTTAAAAGGGATTAATATGTTATATATTAATCTAGGTCGGCTAGTTAGTAGAAAAAGCTGCACTATCCCTTATACTTTATTCCGCAATAGATATTAAGTTTTAACCTTTGCTTTAGCTAACTCTAAAGCAAATACCTTTACCTTAATAGACACCCAGTATACTATAAAGCTAGCTAATTTTCTAAATATACCCCTTAAAGAACTGCCTAAACTAATTCCTATTTATAGGTATAATAGACGGATAGGGCTACCTATTATAACGATCTTGCGGATTTACCTCTATGTTAATAGACGAAGGCAGTATAATATCCCCTTGCTTATTATGGACTTAGGAAGCTATAATATAATTTTAGGAAAAAAATAGCTAGCCTATTTAGGCTTATAGCTTAATATACGGAGTAGACAGCTTATCTCGCCTAAAATCCTACCCCTAACCCCTTCCTTTATAAAAGAAATTAGCATTATAATAGAAAACCTTATATGGCCGTAGATAGACACCGTTTACTAGGCCGATGCTATATATAGGGACTAGGCCTTTAAGAAAGATATATAGCTTAATCCGTAACGGGTCTATATACTACGCCGCCCCTAAATTACTAATGTCGCGCCGCCGACACTAAAAACCTAGGAAGGTAGTAATAAGCTAGCTAGCTTAGACCTTATATAGCTATAAAGAACAGCAAGGAATATTAGACGCTGTACTAAATATATAGACTGGAAAGATAACTTATGGAAGATGGAATAGGAGCTAAGGAAGGTTATAAACCCTTAACTGCAGAATATGGTCTATAAAACGTCTGTAAAGAAACCTATAGGCCTTCTACTAGTTAATATCTGCTATATTAGTGCTATAGGGTTCTACTAAAACTTAAAACGGCCTAATACTGTTACCTTTACAACTAGCTTATATAAAATTAACTGGATAATTAAAGATAAGGAAGCCCTAGCCCATAACTAGCTTAGTAGGGAAAGTGAGCTTATAGATAAGGAGCTAGTAGAACAGAAACTACTCCGCTAATACCGGGAATTTAAGGACGTATTCTCTAAGGTAGTATCCGATATGCTTTTGCCTTACTAACCGTATAACTATAAGATTAAGATTAAGCTAGATAAAGAAAACACCCTTAGCTATAGCCCCCTCTGCTAGTAATCTACTAACGAGCTATAAGCTACTAAGCAGTACCTTATTAATAACCTTAATAAGGGCTTTATTAAGCCTAGCTAAGTCCCCTTTGCCTTACCTATCCTCTTTATAAAAAAGCTAAACGGCGGACTTTGTTTTTATATTAACTATTATAAACTAAACTATATAACCCGCAAAGACTGATATCTGCTGCCCTTACTTAAAGAAATACTAGCCTGTATAAGTAAGGCTAAGATTTTTATAAAGCTTAATATCCGCCAGGCCTTTTACCGAATTAGAATAAACCCTAGATCTAAGGATTTTACTATATTTTAGACCCGCTACAGATTATATAAATATAAAGTACTACCTTTTAGACTGACTAACGGACTAGCTATATACTAGCAGTATATAAATAATGTACTCTTTAAATACCTTAATAACTTCTGCACAGCCTACCTAGATAATATTATAATTTACTCTAAGGATGAATTAGAATATAAGGAATATGTCCGTAAAGTCCTATAACGGCTTTATAAAGCTGGTCTCTAGGCTAATATTAGGAAGTTAGAATTTAGTATTAAGCGTACTAAGTACTTAGGGTTTATCATTAGTACGGACGGAATTAAGGTAGACCCAGAAAAAACGGCCGTAATTAATTAATGGGAACCCCTAAGGACTGTAAAGGGGGTGCAGTTATTTTTAAGTTTTTATAACTTCTACTAACGCTTTATTAAGAACTATAGTAGAATTACTTGGCCCCTTAGCCACCTTACCTAAAAGGACCAGCCCTCCTATTTTAATACCGTATATAGGCAGGCCTTTAATAAGCTTAAGAAATGACTGGTCTCCACTCCCCTGCTTGCCCACTTTAACCTAAAATGGCCCTTTATGCTAGAAACTAACGCCTTAGACGGCGTAATAGCTGGCGTTTATTTCTAAAAGCAGCCTGACGGAGAATAGTACCCTATTATATACTATTTGAAGACTATAGTAGATGCTAAGCTAAACTACTACATCTATAATAAAGAAATGCTGGCCATTATCTCTAGCTTTTAGCACTGGTGTGTATAGCTAGAAGGGACCCCTAAGCCTATCTAGGTAGTCTCTAATTATAAGGCCCTAGAATATTTTATAATAATAAAGGCCCTTATAGCCTAGTAGGCACACTAGGCGGATATCCTATCCTAGTTTAACTTCTTAATTATATACTGGCTAGGCGCCATAAATTGTGCAGATACTCTTATAAAGCGTGGATAGGACCTAGATAACTAAATAGTTATAAAGATCTTATTACGGACCTAGACGTTATTATAACTAGAGTACCTTAACCCTTAGATATGGGTAGAGCTAAATATAGACTCTTTAGACGCTAAGATATGCCCTATTAACTTTATGGAACTTAACCTTATTAATAAACTGCTGTAGGTAAACTGTACAGCCCCTTCTTTATAGAAGTACCATAAAAAGATAAAGGATACTATAAGCCCATAGTCCCTTAAAAACGGACTTCTTAAGTACTATAAATGGCTAGCGGTGGTAGAGGAACAGAACTTATGGACTTGGATTATCGCTAAAGTATATACTTAAGTCTCTATGGCCTATCTAGGAAAAAATAAGACTTGTAAGATTATCGGCAATTATTACTACTGGCCTAGAATGGTTATGGATATTAACCGCTATGTATAAAACTGTAACGACTGCCATAGGTCTACAATTCTACAAGATAAGACCCTAGGACTGTTAAAACCACTCCCGATATTAGAACGCCCCTAGTAGTATATCTCTATGGATTTCTACAAGCTACCTATAGACTATAACGGATATAATATGGCTATAGTTATAGTCGACCGCTTTAGTAAGTGCCTGTTCTTAATCCCTTGTTATAAAAATATTAATGCAAAAGAGGTGGCCTAACTGTCACGGGACACCTCCGTGACACCTTATACACGTCCACCTGTTTCCACCGTCTCGACCTCCATGCTAACGACTCAGTTAATCAAGACACATGATGGCAATCTGAGGCAATTTGCCATCACGCGACGGCAATCTACGGCAGTTTGCCGTCCTCCACTATATTCCGCCATATTCCGCTAAGTTCTGCTAGGACCACAACCTAAAGCCTATTCTGCCCTATATATGTGTTAACTAAGCAACTAAGTTAACAATATATACCCCTTTCTTCCCATTCCCTTACCTTCTTTCCTTATATAATATCTTAATATTATTACACAGTTTATATACATAGCTTAATAATATCTACTTTGCTACATATTATCGTCACTTATACTTACTCTATAATACTATATTGCGTTAAAAACCTATACTCCGCCCTGCCCTGCCCTATTTAAAATGCAGAACAACCTTAAAGCCCCTATAATAGCCGCTAACATTATATCTATACTTTAAGAATAATTAGCAAATATACAGAAGTCTTTTATAGATGCCCTCGCATAGAACTAGGCCGCTATAGCTAAACAATAAGCCGAATAAGAAGCACAGCACTAGAAATTAATTAAAGCACTTTAAGAAGAAGTCCGCACCCTTAAGGCACTCGCGTTAGGGCCCTAAGACCGAATACTAGCCTAAAAGGCTGCTAACACGCCACCTATAGATAAGATAAAAATAACTAAATCTGGACCTGGCTTGTTAGGTATAAACCTTAAGCTAGCTACGGATGTTTATCCCATAATTCCGTCTACTATACTGTAATAATCTAAAAAACTACTAGACCCCCTAGTATTTACTAGTAAATAATAAGAGCTTTAATTATTCTTAAGCCGACTTAAGAATAAGCTAACTAGTAATACTAACTATTACCTAACTAAAGCCAACCGACTCTACTACGCCCTAAGTTAACTAGGAGGAGATACAGCTAACCTTATTAAACCTCTCTAGCCAAACTTAGTATAGAGCCTAGTTGTACTTCTTAAAGCTATATACGGTGACCTAAACCGCCAAGCTACCGCTTAAAGGAAGATAAATTATATAACTTAAGAAAAGAAAAGCTTCCTAGTATACTTCTTTAAATTTAACCGTTACGTAAAGGAAATAGGCTGGAATAACTCCGTACTAGTTAATAGCCTTATTAAATTCCTAAGCCCTAAACTAAAAACCTCCCTAATAGGTATAGACCTACTAGGAGCCCTCAATACCTATATAAACGTTATTAATAAACAGTATAATGATATACTACGCCTAACACCTAAGCCCACTCCCTAATATAATATAATAACTCCATGAACGTCTACTAAGTTATTGTCTTAGCCTAAGCACCCTAATGCCATAGATATTAACATAGGGACCCTAGGATACGCTCTACTAGGGTCCCCTAAATAAGAATAATATATTAAGCTAGGCCTTTGTTTTAAATGCGGAAGCAAGAACTATATCTTAAGATACTACTCTATCCCTATGCCCTAATACAATATACAAATGGCCAACACTAATAACCGTTTACCGCATTAATCCTCTAGTTACCGCCCCTAATCTTTACCTAGTTCCAGCCCTATATTTAGTAAGCACTATTTATAAGGACAAAGTTATAACTAATGTTCTATAAGAACCCCTTCCTGCTTACTACTAAAAGGTATATTTTGGAGTTAAGTTGCTCTCTAGGACAGCTATATTATAGGATCTTATTAAATGTATTAGATATTACAAACCCTAACTCTTAGAATTGTAGTATAACTATTAACTGCTGTCTTTAGCAGAAAGGTTAATAGGCTAATACTTAAGTTTTAATTAATACAGGAGCTAGCGGAATAGGATTTATTAATAAGATCTTTATATAAGATAATAGGTTTACCCTAACACCCCTTAACCGGCATATTAACGTATTTAGATTTAATGGCAAACACACTATCTCGGGCTGTATTACTTATATAGCGGCCCTAAGACTCTAATACCTAAACTATAAAGAATTAATTAAGCTCTTTATAACTACCCTAGGTTACCTAGTAATTCTTAGACAACTCTAGATAAAGCTATATAAGGTAACCATTAATTAGGACAACCTTAAGCTTCTATTTACCGCCTCCTGTTATAAGCAGAAGTGCCTTATAACTCGCTGCTTAGACTCTAAACTAAAATCTGAAAAATCTACCAGGATCTATTAGTCTAAAGTTTCCACTAATGTTTACCCTATACCTAAAAAGTCCACCTAATTCCACCTACCTGAGAATTCCACCGAATTCCACCTACCTAAGAATTCCACCGAATTCTACTAATATGAGATTTCCACTGATGTTTAGCGAGAACCTAAAAATAATATATGACTATACGAACTGACTCTGACCGCTATACCCCAAACCAAGCAGAAGCTTAACATATAAAGGTACTAGAAGAACTGGTATTCTACTATAAAAAAGATACTTAAAGAACCCAAACCTAAATCTAATACTAATTCTGTACCTAATACTAAACCTAAAACCATATAAGAAACTAAGGATGATCCGAGCCCACTTAATACCTTAGATATCTATATAATTAGAGCTACCCCGTTAATATGACTTGCTAGGAAACCTAAACACACAATCTTTGCTGTTACAATAGCTGATATTAAGAAGGCCTTAGCACTAAAGAAGCATACTAATCCCGCTATAAAAGTACCAGTAGAATACCATAATTATCTAGATATATTCCTATAAAAGAAAGCCAATAAGCTACTAGAACGCCGTCTATATAATTATAAGATTATAGTTAAAGAAGGAAAACATCCTAGATTTAGACCCTTATATGGAATATCCCGAAACAAACTCTAGGTACTATGGAAGTACTTAGACAAACATCTAAATAAAGGATTTATTAGAGCAAGTTCTTTACCTATAGCTATACCAGTAATCTTTGTTAAGAAATCTAGCGGCAGTCTACGCTTCTGCGTAGACTACTAAGCTTTTAACGCTGTTACTATTAAGAACTAATACCTAATCCTATTAATCTAAGAGATACTAAACTAATTAAGTAAGGCTCGCTTCTATACAAAGCTTAATATTATCTATATATTTAACCGCCTCTATATCACAAAAGGAGATAAATAGCTTACTGTATTTTATACTCAATATGGACTATTTAAATACTTAGTAATGCCATTCGGCCTTGCAAATGCCCCAAGTTTATTCTAACACTTTATAAATAACACCCTACGTCTATACCTGGACGTCTTTTGTACTGCTTATATTAACAATATCTTAATATACAGCAATAATCTGGCTAAATACCAAAAATATGTTAAACTGATCCTGCAAGCCTTGTGCGGAGCTAGCCTATAATTAGATATAGATAAATGCGAGTTCCACAAAACGGAAGTCCTATACCTTAGACTTATTATTTCCATAGATAGCGTATAAATGGACCCTAAGAAAGTTAAAGTAATTATAAACTAGCAAGAACCTAAGAATGTTAAGGACGTAAGGGCCTTTATAGGCTTTGCCAACTTCTACTAACGGTTTATTAATAACT
>Ga0307507_10002352_pt1 | contig 40086 bp, 13 predicted proteins | sample 7_EM_MG_FD_207223 | JGI IMG/M metagenome (GOLD analysis project Ga0307507, IMG submission 207223) | Populus trichocarpa ectomycorrhiza microbial communities from riparian zone in the Pacific Northwest, United States - 7_EM | ecosystem: Host-associated > Plants > Roots > Unclassified | place...
CGCATACTACGCTTGCTGTTCTTTAATTACTTATAAAGCTTAAGTATTACATTGTATTGCTTATATAGCTCAATTTTCTGGTGTTGCAGGCGCAATGGTAAACCGCAATAGCCTTCGGAAACGAGCTGCCAGTCAATCTACAGAGTCTCCTCAGGTGACCAAGCGTAATACTACTACCCCTTTACATGTAGGCCTCCGTACTATTCTAGCTCGTTACCCACTTTAACCGCTTAATTCTGGTAAGGAGGAAGAGGACGAGGAGGCCCAAGAGTTAGATAAGGATTTAGATCAGGGCAAAGACGACGAAGACAAAGACGACGCAGGCCTAGTTAATCCAGATATTCACCAGCCACCTTAAGAGCCACCAGATAAGGAAGTAGGCTTTAGAACAGCAAGTGGGCGTATTATTTAACCAAGTTGAGGAGCTACTAAAGCTCTTAAAGCTATTAAAATTGCATAAGTTGCTAGAGCTACTAAGGCGTCTAAGTTAACTCGGCGTACTTAGAAGCCTACTAGGCGTTCAAGCCAGAAGAGTTTAAATCCAAAGTCAACCTCTAAGAAGAAGCCTACCAAATTAGTAAAGACTTTAAAGGCTTTAAAGCCTCCGCCAAGACAAAAGGATGTACCTAAGGAAGCTCTTATAATATATTTAAGCTCGCTAGCTCCCTCGGAGCCTAAGGTAGTATTTTAATACTATATGGCAATTTGGAAAGCTCGGGTAGGAGAGAAAAATCTTGCTTCTACTTCTACGCAGCGCATAGTTGGTGGAGAGCTTTTTAGCAAGATTGGTTCCTAGATTAATAAGGTCAAAGCTAATATGGTAGGTAGATCCTTTAAGAATAAGTACTCTATTAGGGCAACAGCTTCCTATAATCGCATTATAGCTCGCGATATGGTACCGCAAGACATTCACTCTACTAGGCACGTCTACAACCTTTTTCAGATTATAAGAACGTGGCATACAGAGGGCAGGAAAGGGCTACGCGTAGAGGTAATAGTTACATTAACTAAAAAGCCTATACCGGAAACTACATTAATATACGCCTCTCCCTACGCCCTTAGTGTTAAGGCGCTCTAAAGAGCCTTGCTAGCAAATACACTTCTATTAAATATTCTTAAGGCTGGAGCTATATCCAGTACACCTAAGAAGAAGGGTAGATTAAGTACTACTATTACCCAGCGCCTTTCTCTACCCAATAATATTTTATTAGAAGTTCTTACAGGAAATCTAGCTCCTTTAGTAGTTTTCTAATAGCCCTGCCAATTGAAGATCTGTTTAAATAATGGAGGTACTTATTAGGTAAATAAAAATGCAGAGCTGCCCCATTTCCATTACCCAGTTAACCACTTCACATTAAAGGCCTGGGGCAAGCAAATTAAGGACGGCAAGGCTTCTAAAGAGGAGCCTCCTGCACCGCTTACCATACGCCTTTTAACCAAGAATGGGGCCACGGGAGGTAGTAGTAGTGGTAGTAGTAGAGGGGGGGGTTGGCGGGCGCACGGGCCAGGGGGCTATTTTCAAGCAGAAGCCAACGATTTTAGCTATTATCCTCCCTATAGTTAACCCAACTACCCCCCCTAAGGGCCACCACCTACCTATTATATAACTACCGGAGTGCAACAGAATCTATACTAGGCACCTATATAAGCACCTTAGCAGCCTCCGGTAACTCTAACGCCAGTAGCTACTATATAGGCAACGCCGGTAGCGCCACCAACTAGCCCTATTAATAGCGACTCAGATTCTAAGAAGAGGCTTCGCGAATTCTTTAATTAGATAAAAAGGCAACCTAGCTAGGCAACTCCAAAGCTTATAGCAGAGCTTAAGACTGTTCTTAATACACTTATTAATAACTTCTATAACTTAGAGGCGCTCCGCTTAGGAATATCCGAGTAAGTATAGGTAGATAAGTTAAGCCTTGCAGCAGGCCTCCTGCCTTAATTAAGGCGTAAGCTTAAGACCTTTTAAGCAAACTAAAAGGGACAGTAAGTTTTTAATTTCTATAAGGGCACTACCTAAATCTAAAAGATTACACTTCTAACTAGTTTTCTACTAGGTAGCCAGCCTATTAAAAGTGTCCTTAAGCTAAGCAACAAATTTCTATATACTGTAATCCAAATTGCAGGAACGTACTAAAGCTTTTATAGTCCTAAATTAAGTGAACGTTTAGTTAAATCCATGGCTTTAAGTCGTAAAAGGAAAGCTCAATTAGGTTAAACTCTGGGTAGTATAGAGGAAGATACTTAATAGAGATATTAACGGCAGCGCAGAGCTCCATAAATTCCTATACCTAGTTAGGTTATATAGTTATAATATATATATAATTACTCTCTTACCTAACTCTTATGTATTGAGGCGTTATCTAATACCAAGACTGTATAACCGGGTATACATTATGGCAAAATAGAAGACTTAATATAGGTATTAAATATTTTAGAAGTAATTAAGCCTTGCCATATAAGAGTCCCAGGGAGGAAGCTGTTAAGTAAATATATAGGTAAAATACTCCACCGTTCTGAGCGCTTAATTAATACTATATTAATCGCAGGAAGGTTTATAGGGCTCTAACCAAACTTCCTATAACCAGTCCTCTCATTGGCGCCTGACTCGTTAATAAATATAAGGCAATTAGAGTCCTATGTGTATTAGCATCCCTTCTAGGCAGCACAAAGATCCTTAGATTACTCCTATGCTCTACGCTGTATAACCTTCCTACTCCACCTATTACGCTTAAGAGCCCTCTATATTGACGATATTGATACTACAATATTGCAATCGTCCCATAGGAACCAGGCCATCTTATTAAGGTAGGCAGTAGGGCAATCCTCTAGATAGGCAAGAAGCGCCTATATATGTAATTAGTACACCCAATACCATAATGTCATATATCACGAACTTGCTCATATTCTGCTTGTATATCACTTGGCCGCCCAATTCTAAGATTTAGGGGGGAATATGGCTCTCTATAGAAGTCCAAGTTAAGCTGGATACGGTATATAGTCGAAAGGTGTAACTTTATAGCTGCCGCAATACATTTAACCGTCCAATCAAATAAAAAAGCTACCAAAATTTAATAGAGCTGCCATTTAGGAATCCTTTTAGGCATAGAAGGCAGATATAAGCGTTGCAAGCGTAGTATGCGTGGTAGTCATACAATTTGTATGGTAAGATCACCTAAATTCAATACTATATGGGCGGGGCTCGCTTAATTTAATTTTCGCAATACTTTCGCAAAGCATAGTAATAGGAGTCCGTGCCACCTCGCGCACGGTGCCACCTCGCGCACGGTCTCCAACACCAAAATCAATTGTTCAAATGAGGCCGCAGAGGGCCTAGTATTTAATCAAATCTACTGAATTCTTGGTGTAATAGCCTTTGGGAGCCGGTGAATGTAGCTAGCTATATATTGTGATCTTGGAATCTAAGTGGAAGCTTCATCTGCCGCTGAGGGCGTTTACTAGCTAAATTAACCACCTGAACTTCTTCACTATCTACAGCCGTTAAATCTACCCTTTTTGAAGCCAATATAGTATTTATTTGAGCCTTCTTTAACCTCCGAGTGAGGATTATATCGCGTTGCAATTGCCTCTTAGCTTGTTTAGCTTTTTTAGCTTCCTGCGTAGCGAGCTTCCTAGCCTCAGCTTCTCTGTCTCGGGTTATCTTATCCTGTACTCGTTGTTCCTTTTGTTAATTAATTAAACGCCTCTTCTCATCCTTTTGTAGTTGACGTTAAAGCTTTTTATTAGCTTTAAGAGCTTGTTTATAATCCTTAGCTTCCTCTGCTTCCTCCTAGAGGTCATGAGCTTGTTGAATCTTATGGGGGCTAAAGAATGTAGCACCACTATCCTCAGCAAGGGCAAGCTTACGAAATAGAGGCTTTATATGCTTACGCTTCTTCTTCTCATTCTTAAGAGCCCGTTCGTAGCCAACGACCTGGTGTTATAATATAATATTTGAGGTTATAAGGTCCTATATAGTATTATTAAGCTTGCGAGCGCGCTTGTTAAATACATCAGTAACCACCTCTTTAAGGAGCCTCTCTATCTTCCTCCAATCACTAGCTGAGAGAGCTGAGTGAGTAGACTCGTTAGAAGAAGACTGCTCCTCTATATAGGACTTTTCCACCTTATATTGAGCCAAAACAACCTCTGGCTTAAATGGGTATAGTCCTATCTTTTTCTATCCACTTTGTATATTTCCTGGTGAAAAGGCTTTCCTAAAGGCTGGCCAAAAGAGGCGGAAGAAGTCTCTCTTACTAAAACGTGTAATTCCTTAACAATCGTTAAGGAAGTTATTGAGTTTCTAGCTGTAGTATATAGCTAGGGGTAAGAAGAGGGAGACGTTAAGAGGCTGTAATCTATAAGTAGAATAAGGTGGATATACTGTAATAAGGATTTAATAAAGCTAATAATAGTTAAGAAACTTTATATTAACGTAAGAGCTATGCCCATCAACAATAAGAAGCCTCCACTCCCTCCCTTAGCGGGCCTTCTACTTAGTCTCGCGATTAAATATTTTAGTAAGCCACATAGATCTAAGCTTGTTGTTTGTCCAGCCAGTTGGTAATAAGGTAAAGAAGTAGGGGTGCTTATTAGGCTTAAAGTCTTAAAGCTAGGAATCTTAAAGGTTACCAAAAATAGCAGGATAGATTAAACTAGGTAAAAGATATAATCCATCGGCGTAAATAGTGGCTATAAGGGTAATCCACTCTCTACTACCGTCCTGTACCATATAATTGACTCTACTAGCCTTAAAAGCCTTCCAAGAGAAGATTCTTCTAGCTTTTATAAGTGCGCCGATCAGGAATCCTTTTTTGTCCATATTATATTAATTTTCTGGTAGAATGTGATATTCGTTAATCTTCCTTTCTAAAAGCTTAAAATATAAGCTATAGTAAAAGGCAGACTCAGCCTTTTTACGTGCGCCGTTAATAGGAGTAAGGTAGCCAGTTTTTAAGTCGTTTTAGTTGGTCTTTAGCTATTATAATACCCAGTGAGGCCCGGGCTCTCTTCCTACAATCTCTACTACAAAATTCCGTACCATTGATGTTGTAGGAGGAAGGCCACGTTCGGTAAGTTGATTGATATATTTAATAAGAGCTTTTGATTGTGCTGGGGTAAGTAGGCACTGCAAATTGTACCCAGCCTGCCTAGAGCCCTAAATCCCGTTATAGCGTTTTAAGAGCGTGGTTCGGTTACACCCATGCTTTTTTACAGTCGCCGTGATATTTGGATGTTCTTGCGACTTTAAATCTGCAATCGCCTCCTCAATTGACCCCATTTTGGTTGAGTTGTGGTAATTTGAAGATTTTGATATTTTGGTGTTTTGGTGTGCGAGAGGTGGCACCGTGCGCAAGGTGGCACGGACTCCTATCGGGAACTCGCTAAGCAAAAGAGCCGCATCGCCCCCCCACCAAAATTTGTATAAGGGGCAGTACAACGGCTTTTTACCTGCCACAACTGCCTATAAAATGGGCCGTCGCCTTCCAGATAAGGTTGTTCACAGAATTCGGATCCGCCTTAAAGCCAGTAAAGAGGCACCAGCTATTGCGAAGGCAGTAGGGGTAGGTAAGAAGACGATCTATAAGCTACGGTTAAACCTCAATATTTGGGGCGAGCCATATGCACCCGCGACTGTTATTCTTGGCCGGCCGCGAGCTCTTCTACCTTATCAAGAACTGGTAGGTAATACTATATATAACGTTAATAGTCAATAGTGTTGGCCTTCTACTTACTAGTAGTAGAGACTTCTTGACTTTCTTAAAGACCGGCTAACCGCATACCTAGATAAGTTGCAAGACTTCCTCTACGATGAGTTTAATACTCAAGTCTCTATTACAACCGTTTATAATATTCTTACAAGAGCCCGTTGGTCGCGGAAGGCAGTAAGAGCTCAGGTAGCGCAAAGAAGTGCACCTCTACGTAACGCCTGGATTGGGATACAAAAGAGCTAGATAGCAGATTAACTTGTTTTCCTTAACAAGTCTGCGTCAAATGAAAGGATAGGCGATAGGAAGTACGGCTAGGCACCTATTGGATCTACCTGTGAAGTATCACGTCAGCTTAAAAGATCAGAAAGGTGGAGCGTTTTACCAGCCCTAGTATTGGACGGATATCTAAGCCACCTTATTATACAAGGATCCATTACCTCTGCGATATTTGAAGCTTTTGTAGAGGAGCAAGTGCTCCCTTACTATACGCCATATCCAGGGCCACGATCAGTTCTTATTCTTGATAACGCGTCTATTTATAAGTCAACACGACTTCAAGAGCTCTGCGAGGAGCATGGCGTTCTACTAAAGTTCCTACCCCCGTACTCGCCAGATTTTAATCCTATCGAGGCAACGTTTAATAATATCAAAGCTTGGATCAAAAGGAACCACCGGCTTATAGGGGACTTCGCAAGCTTTGAGGCCTTCCTATACTTTGCAATTAGCCAAGCCTATAGTACGCATGCACGAGAGCACTTCCGGGAGGCAGGGTATGTTGTTACTTAATAGATAGCGGTATAAATAGATGGCGGGGCAGTAGGCTTATAGTAGGCACGTAGGTGGGCACGTAAGCGGCTATATAAAATGCAACACCAAATATTGTATATATTTTATCTAACTAGGCAAGGATAATAGCCTCATTTTAAGCAATTATAAGAGCTTTTAGGCGCGTTAGCGGTGGTAGAAATTAAAAGAATTGCCTATTATACAAATTTTGGTAGGGGGCGATGCGGCTCTTTCGCTTCTTAGCGAGTTCCCGATATTATTGAAATGGCTGTAACACCACAGAACCACAGCACCAGCGCGCTGCACGCGCTGCGACGGCTCTCTACCATCGCCTCTGCACTTGGCCATTGTAAGGAACTAGTTCCTAATGATGTTTCCACCCACGGCGACGTGGACGCGTGCAGTAGGGCTTCGCGGGCATATTTTTATATATAGTTGTATATTATAGGCCAGTACTATACCTATTAAATAATCTTATACGTCTTTGTATAGCTAGGGTGTCCTACTATAGGGAAGTTATATATAAAATTAAATATTTTAAGTTATAAAGGTTTGGAATTTAGAACTACTATCTTCTATTAATAGTATAATTAATTATTTTAAATTTTGCATTTAGCGAGTATAATATTTTTATACTATCGTTTTCCTATTTAGATCGCTTTTATTATATTTACTATCTATATATTATTCTTATATTTATATTCCATTAGCTTATTTATTTCTATTAAGTTCTATATCTAGGAATATAGGATATAGTTTTTTAAAATATTTAGGAGGTAATAAGATCTATAATTAATTTATAATCCATTTATCTAAAGCGTTTGCAGGTAGGTCCTATAATTATTATATTAATATATTAGGCTTCAAATTAAGTTTACTTAGTTAGTATATAATCTTAAAGTTAAATTATAAGAGATATTTAGCCTAGCAAATTTAGCGCTGTATTAATTGCTTTATAGTTATAAAGTACTATAGGTTCTTATAGTCCATTAATATATATATTAAAAATAATAATCCTTTAAGCTTAGGACGCTATTATTTAAAGCATTTAACAATTATAAATAGTTCTTTATTATATATCTTATAGTTTAATTTAGTATGGGCGAGTTTCTAAAAAAGAAAGGCTACTAGATATAGCTTACCGTTCTTATTATATTACAACAATACTCCCCCTAGGGTATAATTAGATAAGTCTATTTTAATAATATATTTAAGGTTAGGATTAAAGTAGGTAAGAATTAAAGCAGTTATAAAGTAACGTTTTAAGTTATTAAAAGCTTATTTGCATTTAGCGGTCTATTTAAATTATATATTCTTCTTAAAGGAACACCAAAAGCAAGATCCGACCCATACTGTCCTATAGGGGTTCCTTTCCGTCTTATCTTGTCCGTACGGTCAAGCTGAGAATAAGGATCTCGTCTATTACTAATGCAGCGGCGTTACGTCGTGGCTAGAGGGCGCTTTTGAATGCGTCGTCCTTGACGCTGTTAGAACAGCAGAGTTTTCGCGGGTCTTGGCGCTTGTTAACAACATAAGGCAACTCATTAAGAACAGAGGAATGGTCTTAAAAACTACCTGATGTCTTTCTACCTAGGCGCCGACCTAGGGCCATAAGCCAGCGCTTGCATTTACTGGTAGAAGCGATAGGAATCTAAGGAGACGACAGGGCACCTCTATACTTATTCCGCTCTGAGACTATACCTACAGCGAGGGCATAGGAAGAATCTTAACACTGTTAACTACATTTAGCGACGTTAATCCTCCCTTTCTATACAGCGGCGTTAACCTTTCTCTAGGCGGCGACGTTAATTTAGAACGGACCAAGAAAGAGCTAAGGGCACCCTTCTCTAGGCGGCGACGTTAATCTAAAATGGACTAAGAAAGAGCTAGGACAAACCTATATAGGCAGGCTGGAACGGACTTAGATACAGGTATTGGTTAAAATAGGAGGACAACAAGTTTAGTTAGTAGGCGGCTAAGGGACGGTAGCTGCGCGGTGTTAAGTTATCATAGGCCCACGCCTACAAGACACGGTTGGCCTGTCGTTATAAGAGCGTCATAGGTAACGCAAAGCAGCTAACGGCTGTGGGGCGTGGTATATAATGGCAGCAACAGATAACTCTAGGAACCTTACCCCTTTACTAGGCTCTAACTCCTGGTGGACCTGTCTCGGAGGAAGGATCAATACCTTATTAACGACACTGTCTGTATAGCCCAAAAGGACGGATGCGCGTGTCGGTCTATTTAGGCAGGGGCAGGCTGTAGGGATAGGCTTATAGAGCAAATCAGGTGCACATAGGTAGGAGCTAGCTTTGTCCACCAGCTGCTATGTTAACCGTGGCAAGGAACTGGGCAAGCAGTTCAGGCAAACTTGCTGTGTATAGTAGTTTTATAATGTATATGTATTCTGGTCAAGGCCGGGACAATTAAGAATTAGATTTAACGCGGTAAACACAACACACGTAGCTGGCTTATAAGGGGCACACAGCTAACTGGCGAGAACGGGGGAAGAACCAGAGGCAATAATAGACTTAGATTTAGAAAGGCTAGTAGGAACATAAGATACAGAAATAGAAAGCTCCATATAAAATAAGTAGTAGCTAGGGAGTAAACACAGGAGACGGAAGTTCTAAACATTTTAGAGAAAGTGGAAACGGAAGAAGTAAGGAGCGAAGGAGAGGCAAAGGACCCCCGCCGGGGGTCCGCTACTTGACTATTATATAGTACAACTGCGGCAATACAAACCACCGTCTAGCAAGGCCCCTACTAGACAGTCTAGACCTAGAGAAACACTATATTCTTGCTATATAAGAGCCGTATTATAATACCTATATATAATCAATATACTGCCCCTAAGGATTCTAGCTCCTATATAAACCAAAAGCAGCTATACGCGTATGCTTTATAATTAGCAAAAATATTAGCCTTGCCTTATGGTTATAGCAGGCAGTTAACCTAGATATTATAGTTATAACTATCCAGATATATAGGGGACTAGTATAAATTATTAATGTCTATAACCCTAGGGTTAAAGGGGTAGCATAAACAGAGAACATTATATTTATAATAAGCTTACTAGAAACTGAATACGTGGAGTCTATCCTACTAGAAGATATAAACCTCCACCACCTATAGTAGGGGGGCATCTATATTGCTGCTAATTAACAGGTAGAGTGCCTACTAAGAGCTATAGATAACGGGGGCCTTAAGCTAGCTACCCCCCCAGGTACAATTATATAGCAATAGGGCACCGCCAAAAGTATAATTAACCTTATAATTATGGACGAAAACCTATACTAGAGACTCAAAAGGTGCTCCCCTAAAGAAGAATAGGCACTTACCTTAAACTATATCCCTATCCAGATACAACTAGATCTGGACATTAAGGCGCAACTAAATGGCAAAAGATACGCAATAAGGAAGCTTAATATAGATAGCTTCCTTAATATAATTAAATAATAACTCTAAGACCTAGAAGAAATCTACCTAATACTAAATAAGCAAGGCTTATTGGCTACCCCTAAGGAAATTAATTAAAGACTAGAAAGGATCTAGGTAGTAATTAAAAGCGGGCTAGAAGAGCACTGCCTAGTTTTAAAACTAGGCCCCTACGCGCGATATATATAGTCCGTATAGTACGCGGCCCTTATAGCCGGCCAATAATAAGCAAGGAGGAAATATATAAGCAGCTATAATTCTAAGGATGAGAGATAATATAAAGATATAAGAAACCAGCTAAAGAATACCTTAAGAAAAGAAGTAAGGAATAACTGGAGACGGTTTATAAATAAACACACTACTAACCTAAGTCTCCCCTATAATAAGGGCCTTTAGACCATAGTAAAATAGGTAAAGAAAAAGGCGGGACGCCTAGTAGAAGATCCATATCTACCACCCCTATAAAGAGCAGGCAAACTATAGGCTATAAGCAACAATAATAAGAAGGCAAAGATCCTTATAAAAAGATTTTTCCCTTAACTAGCTCTAGTAGACCTTAGTAATATTACTAGTAAAACACTGGTAACTTGCCTAAGAGTTAACAGCGACATAATAACTAAAGAAATGGCTAGAACTATTAGCTGCCTCTTAAACAACACAGCACTAGGACTAGATGGGATCCTAAATAAAGCCCTAAAGACCTGTGGACCACTTATAGCACCTTAGCTTGCAGACGTAGCTAAAGCATGCTTTACAATAGGCTACTACCTATAACTTAGAAGATCCATAACAATAGTTATCTTATAAAAAGAAGGTAAAGCAGACTACTTAATCCTAAGAAGCTACCGCCCTATTGCCTTAAAAAATACCCTAAGCAAGATCTTAGAAAAGGTTATAGTGGACCATATAGTAGACACGGTAGAGGAATATGCCCTACTACTATAAAGCTAAATAGGGGCAAGAAAGAATCGCTTAACGCTATTAGCACTTACACTACTCGCTACTACTATTAAAACTGCATGGGCTATGCGAAAGGACTTTATAGTATTAATACTTAGCCTAGATATTAGCGGCGCCTATAATAATATACCCTATAAGCGTCTCCTATATATCCTTAGGGCAAAGGGCTTCCTAGAATAGATTATTTAGTTTATTTAAGGATTTATAGGCCAGAAAGAAATATTATTAGTCTTTAATAGATACCAGAGCCCCCCTATTACAGTTATAATAGGAATACTATAAGAATTACCTCTATTATCTATACTCTTCCTCTTCTTTATAAGCAACCTGCTTAATACCTTTAAGAAAGGGGCGACCTAGGGGATAGGCTTTGTTAATAATATAAACCTAATTATATATGGGCCAATAGCCGCAGAGAACTGTAGGATACTAGAGAAAGCCTATAACACCTATATAGAATAGGTAAGACGATATAAAGTCCAATTTTTACTAGAGAAATACTAGCTAATCTATTTTATAAGAAAACGTAACCAATCTATAGATCTTTAGTATATAATCCATATCTAAGGCTTTAGGGGTTAACCAGTTTAAGGCTTAAGGGTATTAGAAGTATAGGTAGATAGTAAGCTCTAGTAGAGCATATATACGGTGCAAGCGGCCTATAAGGGCTAAGTATAGTATATCACCATATCTAGGATCGTTAATTCTATATAGGGTCCATGCTTTTAGAGGTTACGCCTACTATACATAGCAGTTATCCAGCTAACTATAATATATAGATCTAGCATTTGGGCCACTAGAGAAACCAAGAAAGGCCCCCCTAAATTACTCCTTAAACTACTTTAAAAGGTCTAAATAGCCTACCTTAGGAGTATAACAGGCGGGTATAAGCGAACGGCTATAGCACTGCTTAAGAAGGAAGCTAATATTTCCCCCTTATAACTATATATTAAAGCCAATGCAATACAAAGGGTGTAAAAGGAACGTAACTCTAACATTATAAAGTATATTAAGACACGCCTAAATAAACTATAGAGGGACCCTAGGGTGCCCTATAGGAGAAGGAACCAATAACCCCAAAGTAGGGAAGATATATTAGGAAAATAGGTAGAGAAAGTAGAAGAAGAATAGTGCAGCGCTAGGGCCCAGGCCTATATAGAGGAGGAAGGGAAACGCGTAAGAGGCTAGTAAAGATAATAGTAAGGGAGAGAAAGGAGCTAAAGTAGAGCATAAAAAAGTACTAGAAAACTATCTACCATAACACAATACTAGTTAGACCAACACTGGAGAGATAAATGGGAGTTAAAGGTACAGAGGTAGACTTAGGCAAGGGGAACCTAAGCTATAGCATGGGTAATACTATAGGGGGTAAATACCTAAGGGCTCTAAAAGGGCCTAATAAAGGCAGAAAATACAATAGCAATACTCTTAAGGACAGAAATAATAGGACTAAAAGATTGGCTTTACTAGGTAGGTGTCCTAGTGGGTAGCCTAAGGTGCAAATATAGCTAGCTAAGACAGACACTAAAACATATAATACTATTATGCCCCTTACACACTAGCTAAGAAGCAATACTCTTAGCAGCTAGTATAGAAAACTATAATATACTGCTCTTAATATAAAAAGGCCTTAAGGCGGCTACCCGGTGGCTTATTAGCCAAAATATACTAGACCAGTTCTGGGTTGCAAAGGAAATAGCAATAAAAAGCAAAGGGGCAAGTAATAGGCGCCCCCTAATAACTCTATAGGAGTAGAGTACAGTATATAATACTAGCGCGTCCGTAGGTTTATTATAGCAGTAGTAGTTCCTAAGGAGGTTAAAAAGTAAGGTAGTAAAGCACCACTAGTGACTTATAGGCGACTTATAAGCGAGCCCTAAAAGGCGGGGAGATGGATTATAGGGTTTTCTTAAATAGAGTTTTCTCCCTATATATATATAAGGAGTAGTCCGCGTAGGCCTAACAGGGATCCAAATTAGACGTTAAGTAATAAATAATAATATATATTCTTCTTTATTAGGATTACTAATAGTTAGGTAATTTTTAAGAAGTAATTATTATTATTATTTATTGCTTAACGTCCGATTTGGATCCCTATTAGGCCTACGCGGACTACTCCTTATATACATATAGGGAGAAAACTCTATTTAAGAAAACCCTATAATCCATCTCCCTACCTTTTAGGGCTCGCTTATAAGTTACCTATAAGTTACTAGTGGTGCTCTACTACCTTACTTTTTAACCTCCTTGGGAACTACTACTGCCGTAATAAACCTATAGACGCGCTAGTATTATATACTATACTCTACTCCTGTAGAGTTATTAGGGGGCGCCTATTACTTACCCCTTTACCTTCTATTACTATTTCCTTTACAACCTAGAACTGGTCTAGTATATTTTAGCTAATAAGCCACTAGGTAGCCGCCTTAAGGCCTTTCTATATTAAGAGCAGTGTATTATAGTTTTCTATACTAGCTATTAAGAGCATTGCTTCTTAACTAGTGCGTAAGGGGCATAATAGTATTACATATTTTAGTGTCTATCTTAACTAGCTATATTTGTACCTTAGGCTACCTACTAGAACACCTACCCAGTAAAGCTAATCTTTTAGTCCTATTATTCCTATCCTTAAGAGTATTGCTATTATATTTTCTGCCTTTATTAGGCCCTTTTAGAGCCTTAAGTATTTACCCCCTATAGCGTTACCTATACTATAGCTTAAGTTCCCCTTACCTAAGTCTGCCTCTATACCTTTAACTCCCATTTATCTCTCCAGCGTCGGTCTAACCAGTATTATATTGTGGTAAATGGTTTTCTAGTACTCTTTTATACTCTACTTTAGCTCCTTTCTCTCCCTTACTATTATCTTTACTAGCCTCTTACACATTTCCTTTTCTTCTCTATATAGGCCTAGGCCCTAGCGCTATACTATTCTTCTTCTACTTTCTCTACCTATTTTCCTAATATATCTTCCCTACTTTAGGGTTATTAGTTCCTTCTCCTATAGGGCACCCTAGGGTCCCTCTATAGTTTGTTTAGGCGTGTCTTAATATACTTTATAATATTAAAGTTGCATTCCTTTTATACCCTTTACATTGCATTAGCTTCAATATATAGTTATAAGGGGGGAATATTAGCTTCCTTCTTAAGCAGTATTATAGCTGTTCGCTTATACCCACCTATTATACTCCTAAGGCAGGCTATTTGGACCTTTTAGAGTAGTTTAAGGAGTAATTTAGGGGGGCCTTTTTTAGTTTCTCTAGTGGCCTAAATGCTAGATCTATATATTATAGTTAGCCGGACAACTGCTATATATAATAGGCATAACCTCTGGAAGCATAGACCCTATATAGAATTAACGATCCTAGATATAGCGATATACTATACTTAGCCCTTATAGGCCGCTTACGCCGTATATACGCTCTACTAGAGCTTACTATCTACCTATACTCCTAATACCCTTAGGCCTTGAACCGGTTAACCCCTAAAGCCTTAAATATAGATTATATGCTAAAGATCTATAGATTAGTTACATTTTCTTATAAAATAGATTAGCTGGTATTTCTCTAGTAAGAATTAGACTCTATATCGTCTTGCCTATTCTATATAGGTGTTATAGGCTTTCTTTAGTGTCCTATAGTTCTCTGCGGCTATTAGCCTATATATAATTAGGTTTATATTATTAATAAAGCCTATCCCCTAAGTCGCCCCTTTTTTAAAGGTGTTAAGTAGGTTGCTTATAAAGAAGAGGAAAAGTATAGGCAACAGAGGTAATCCTTATAGTATTCCTATTATAACTATAATAGGGGGGCTCTGGTATTTGCTAAAGACCAGTAATATTTCTTTCTAGCCTATAAATCCTTAAATAAATTAAATAATCTATTCTAAGAAGCCCTTTGCCCTAAGGATATATAGGAGACGCTTATAGGGTATATTATTATAGGCGCCGCTAATATTTAGGCTAAGTATTAATACTATAAAGTCCTTTCGCATAGCCTATACAGTTTTAATAGTAGTAGCAAGTAGTATAAGTGCTAATAGCATTAAGCGATTCTTTCTTGCCCCTATTTAGCTTTATAGTAGTAGGGCGTGTTTCTCTACCGTATCTATTATATGGTCCACTATAACCTTTTCTAAGATCTTGCTTAGGGTGTTTTCTAAGGCAATAGGGCGGTAGCTTCCTGGGATTAAATAGTCTACTTTACCTTCTTTTTATAAGATAACCGTCGTTATAGATCTTCTAAGTTGTAAATAGTAGCCTATTATAAAGCATGCTCTAGCTACGTCTGTAAGCTAAGGTGCTATAAGTGGTCTATAGGTCTTTAGGGCTTTGTTTAGAATCCTATCTAGTCCTAATACTATATTATTTAAGAGGCGGCTAATGGTTCTAGCTATTTTTTTAGTTGTTATATTACTGTTAACCCTTAAGCAAGTTACCAGTGTTTTATTAGTAATATTACTAAGGTCTACTAGAGCCAGTTAAGGGAAAAATCTTTTTATAAGGATCTTTACCTTCTTATTATTATTGCTTATAGCCTGTGGTTCGCCTGCTCTTTATAGGGGTAGTAGGTATAGATCTTTTACTAGGCGTCCCGCCTTTTTCTTTACCTATTTTACTATAGTCTAAAGGCCCTTATTATAGGGGAGACTTAGGTTAATAGTATATTTGTTTATAAACCGTCTCTAGTTATTCCTTGCTTTTTTTCTTAGGGTATTCTTTAGCTGGTTTCTTATATCTTTATATTATCTTTCGTCCTTAGAATTATGGTTGCTTATATATTTCCTCCTTACTTATTATTGGCCGGCTATAAGGGCCGCGTACTATGCGGACTATATATGTTATATATAGGGGCCCGGTTTTAAAACTAGGTAGTGCTCTTCTAGCCTACTTTTAATTGCTGCCTAGATCCTTTCTAGTCTTTAATTAATTTCCTTAGGGGTAGCTAATAAGCCTTACTTATTTAGTATTAGGTGGATTTCTTCTAGGTCTTAGAGTTGTTGTTTAATTATATTAAGAAAGCTATCTATATTAAGCTTCCTTATTGCGTATCTTTTGCTATTTAGTTGCGCCTTAATGTCTAGATTTAGTTGTATCTGGATAGGAATATAGTCTAAGGTAAGTGCCTATTCTTCTTTAAGGGAGCACCTTTTAAGTCTCTAGTATAGGTTTTCGTCCATAATTATAAGGTTAATTATACTTTTGGCAGTACCCTATTACTATATAATTATACCTAGGGGGGTAGCTAGCTTAAGGCCCCCATTATCTATAGCTCTTAGTAGGCATTCTGCCTGTTAATTAGTAGTAACATAGATGCCCCTCTACTATGGGTAGTAGAGGTTTATATCTTCTAGTAAAATAGACTTTATGTATTTAGTTTCTAGTAAGCTTATTATAGATATAATATTCTCTATCTATACTACCCCTTTGACCCTAGGGTTATAGACATTAATAATTTATACTAGTCCCCTATATATCTAGATGGTTATAACTATAATATCTAGGTTAACTGCCTGCTATAACTATAAGGCAAGGCTAATATTTTTGCTAATTATAAAGCATATATATATAGCTGCTTTTAGTTCATATAGGAGCTAAAATCCTTAGGGGCAGTATATTAATTATGTGTAGGTATTATAATACGGCTCTTATATAGCAAGAATATAGTATTTCTCTAGGTCTAGACTATCTAGTAGGGGCCTTACTAGACAGTGGTTTATATTGCCGCAGTTATATTATATAATGGTTAAGTAGCGGACCCCTAGTAGGGGTCCTTTGCCTCTCCTTTACTCCTTACTTCTTCTATTTCTACTTTCTCTAAAATGTTTAGAACTTCTGTCTCCTGTATTTACTCCCTAGCCACTACTTATTTTATATAGAGCTTTCTATTCCTATATTTTATGTTCCTACTAGCCTTTCTAAATCTAAGTTTGTTATTGCCTTTAGTTCTTCCCCCATTCTTACTAGTTAGCTGTGTGCCCCTTATAAGCCAGCTACGTATATTATATTTACCGCGTTAAATCTAATTCTTAATTATCCCAGCCTTAAACTTGCTATAGCCGTCTATAGGGGTCTTCCTACTGGGCGTCCTCTTCCTTGTATCCTATATGTCCCTTATATCCCTATTCGGTCTAGTAATATCACGCGGCGTCGCTTTTGGCCCATTAAGGCTTGGGATAGCTAGCTTAGCCCCCTAGTATTAAAGGTAGGAAACGCTAAGAAGACACCTACGTCCCCCTGGCTTATCGCCTATTATTTCTATTTGTATAACCTAGTGTGCAGTTATTCCTATAGCTATTAAGCCCTTTCCTTCCATCTCCTATATTTAATGTAGTCTTCTCTCTCCCACGCCTTATATGTGCTTCGGTGACAGTTCGCGCATTTTGTTTGGTCTTAATTTATATATTGTCTTATATTATAGGGGCCTGTACAGTAGCCGCAGCACACCTGTGCTGCGTATGTGGATTAGGTGTGTCCCTATTATATATAGCAATAACATCGTTCTAGGCGTAGTCTGTGGTTGTAGAGCCTTGTGTTGTATATAAGGCCATTTATAATTATTCCTTTTTAAATAAGAAGTTTTTGCATTCCTAGTATATATACACTGATAATAAGGGAGCTATATATTCGTCTATTGTCTCCCTCGCAAGTCTCTAGCGCCCCTTATATCCTCTTATTATTCTCATTATATGCTTGGTTTATATTTTCCTATTAAAGCTATTGGATTTAGGTAATTACAAGTCCTAGTATAAGGCGTTCCGTTTGTTTTACTATCTCCTATATAGTTGCTGTATTGTCTGCCTGGCGTCCCCTTTCTACCCTAAGGCTTATGGGAACCGACAGGACTTTAACTAGGTAATCTTCATAAAGCACTTTTATGCCAATACGCTCTCCTAGCCTGTCCCCTACCCTTATGGCCCATTCCTTTACCTATTGGTCCTTTAGGGTAACTGTTGGTAACACAAGGTGATATCACGTAGCTACGGTTCGTAGATAGTATGATGATGGTTAATTGATTCTTTCGAAAGCAAAGGATCATAAGGATCGCAGTGCCTAAGTAGGGGGCTGATTAGTCACCATAAGGATGACTAATCAAAGACACGACGACGACACGTAACCACGTAACTGCTGTCCTTATATTCCGACAGTAACTCTAATGTCTCCACTCCTAAGGTGTCGGACTGTGACGGCATTATAGACCTTCTTGTAAATCTTTATAAGAACTTCTGTTTTTAATTATCCCCTAAGTTCCTCTATCTTTTCTATATTTGGTCGTATTATGATTATATACCCAGTTATTGTCTTTAGGGGGGTAGGTTCCCTATACTATAGGAGCGCAGCTATAGCGGCCCAGGTGCGGTTCGCCTATAGAGGGGGGTTTTATTTATCTTCGATTTTGTTTAGCCGTTAGAGGATTTAATTAAGGGTTTACTAGAGGGGCGCCTAAAGTTTGCTAGACTAGAGCTATTCTACTAGCTATATTAGTTCATAATAGCTAACAGATGCTCCCCTATAGTTCCGGATACTAAACGCGTCCAATAGGCTTTATATTTTGTCAGATGCCTTCTTAATTAGGGTATTTCCGCTTTCTAGTATAGTATTCGCCCGTCCTTGTTGTTGTTATGGGGGGCCATTGTTAGGTATAGGTCTGGCGGTTGCGCGCGACTGCGTACCACCGTCGTTCCACCTGTGCCTCCCCTATAATGCATGCATCTCAGGGGATTATTAGGGTGTTTTTCAGGGTTCTTTTGGTTGGTTTGGTCTTTTTAGGCCGGGTGTAGCAAGAGCTCCAAAAGTCGTTCTGGCAGGTAGTTATATCTTAAGAAGTAATTAATAAATTAATAATAAAAGTTTACAAATCCTAAAAATCCTTAAATATCTTATATATTATTAAGGCTTCCCTAGTTTATAATTATAGTAACTTTCTTAGGGTCCATTTTAATTCCGTTACGGAATATAATTAAGCCTAAGTATATAACCTTGGACGTATAGAACTTATATTTCTTAATATTATATTATAAGCTTATATCTTATAGGCGTTTAAGGACCATTCTAATATATTTTTAATATTTAGAGAGCAAAGATAAGTAGATTAAAATATTATTAATATATACGGTAATAAATATATTAAGGAATGTATAAAGCGTATTATTAATATATTGCTAAAATATACTAGAACTGTTCTTTATACTAAATAGTATTACTAGGTATTTAAAGAGTCCCTATTATATATAGAAAGCTATATACCTTTTATCTCCTTTATATATATAGATTTTATTAAAGGTAGTAACTATATTAAGCTTTATAAAGTACCATACCTTTATTAAATAGTTAAGCGTTTCTTAAATTAAGGGAATTGGATATTGGTTTTAAATTATAATTATATTTAGAGCTTAGTAATTAATATAGAATCTTAAGCCTCCTTTTGGCTTTTTAATAAATAGTATAGGTAAGGCAAATAGAGATTAACTAGGGCAAATAAATCCTTTTTCTAGATATTTGTTAAGGTATTATCGCATTATAAATAGTTCTTCTTATAATATACGTATAGCGGACTAAACTTTAGTGTTATACTAGGCTTAAGTTCTATCTTAAAATTATACTTATTTTAGTGCGGGGCTAGTTAGTTTACAAATTGTTTTTTAAACTTATTAATTAAATTATAGTACTCTTTAGGTATAAAAGGTTAAGGATTAGTATATTATTTCAGTTTTAGTGCTTTCTTAATATCTTCTATAGTTATAATAAAGATTTTATAATTTTATCTTTTTACTAATAAGATAAAAGGTACGGCCTATATTATATAAATTTTAAGAGGTTTTAGTATAAGATCTTTATATTCTTTGCCATAATTAGCAGTTATAGCTTTATTATTTTAGTTTAAGGCTTATAGTAAGTGCAATTTGTATTATATTAAATTTAAATAATTATATATATGTTTATAGAGCAAATGGTTTTTTAAGTAATAACTTTAGCAGTGGGTTATATAGAACTTTAGTATTTCTTTAACCTAGCTAATTAAAGAGTTGTATTGTTTTAGCTATCTATATCTAAGTATTACCTTATAATACTTTAAAAGTATTATAAATATAATAATAATAATAATAATTTATTGCTTAATGTCCGATTCGGATCCCTATTGGGCCCACGCGGACTACTCCTTATATACATATAGGGAGAAAACTCTATATAAGAAAACCCCGTGATCCATCTCCCCGCCTTTTAGGACTCGCCTATATAGCGTCTATGAGGTCGCCTGTATAGCGCCTACAAAGCGCCTACGAGTCACCTATGGTGCTTTACTACCTTACTTTTTTAACCTTCTTAGGAACTACTGCTGCTGTAACAAGCCTATAGACGCGCTAGTATTACAAACTTAACTCTACTACTGTAGGGTCATTAACGGGCGCCTAGTACTTACCCCTTTACCTTCTATTACTATTTCCTTTGCGACCTAGAACTGGGTTAGTACATTTTAGCTAATAAGCTACTAGGTAACCGCCTTAAGACCTTTTTATATTAAAAGTAGTATATTATAGTTCTCTATACTAGCTACTAAGAGCATTACTTCTTAGTTGGTGTGTAAGGGGTATAATAGTATTACGTATTTTAGTGTCTGTCTTAGCCAGCCATATTTATATTTTAGGCTACCTACTAGAACGCCTACCCAGTAGAGCCAATCTTTTAGTCCTATTATTCCTGTTCTTAGGAGTATTGCTATTATATTTTCTACCTTTGTTAGGCCTTCTTGGAGCCTTTAGGTGTTTACCCCCTATAGTATTAACCATACTACGGCCTAGGTTCCTCTTACCTAAAATAGCCTCTGTACCTTTAACTCCTATACACCTCTCTAGTGTTGGTCTAACCAGTATTATATTGCAGTGGATAGTTTCCCAGTACTCTTTTATGCTCTACTTTGACTTCTTTCTCTCTCTTACTGTTATCTTTACTGGTCTCTTACGCGTCTCCCTTCCTTCTCTATATAAGCTTAGGCCCTAATACAGCACTATTCTTCTTCTGCTTTTTCCACCTATTTCTCTAATATATCTTCCCTACTTTAGGGTTGTTAGTTAGATCTCCTATAGGGCACCCTAGGGTCCCTCCATAGTTTGTTTAGGCGTGTCTTGATATACTTTATAACATTAGAGTTACGCTCCTTTTATACCTTTTGCATTGCCGCGGCTTTAATATATAATTATAGGGGGGGGATATTAGCTTCCTTCTTAAGCAGTCCTGTGGCCGTCCGCTTATACCCACCTGTTATGCTCTAGAGGCAGGCTGTTTGGACCTTTTAAAGTGGTTTAAGGAGTGATTTAGGAGGGCCTTTCTCGGTTTCTCCCATAGCCCAAACACTGGATCTATATGTCATGGTTGGCCGGACAACTGCTGTGTATAGTAGGCGTGACCTCTGGAAGTATGGACCCCATATAGAATTAACGATTCTGGACATTGCAATGTACTGCGCTTGGCCCTTACGGGCCGCTTGTAATGCATATACGCTCCACTAGAGCTTACTGTCTACCCATACTCCTAATACCCTTAGGCCTTGAACTAGTTAGCCTCTAAAGCCTTAGATATGGCAGGTAGTTATATATTAGCTAGTAATATAGTAGAGTTTAACATACCTGCTTATTTAGGCCTCTACCCCAGTTTTCTAGTGCTTTGGTCCCAATCTATAAGCAGTTAGCTGCCACCACTAATTGTAGGGAGCTTTACTAGTTCTTTTAGATATCTTATAACGGTATTACCTAAGTACCAGTCTGCCCCCTAGTAGTCTGTATAAGAGTTTCCTCCTAGAGTTAGTACGCTTTCGCACGGCTTGGAAGCCTTCCATAGCCTTTAGTTTCACGCCTTTCTTTATTATTTCCGCCGGCGCGGGCATAAGCTGCCGTTTCTAGGGGTCGCAACTCCCATTTTCGCGCCTACTAACGTAATCCTATGGGGGCGTCGTAGCTGCAAGTATTATAAATATAGAAATGTATTTAAGGTATTTGCCTATCTACAATTTTATAAGATCGTAGTGCGTTAGTTTGCTATATATTAAGGGTTTGCTATTAAAGCCTTATAGGCCTTAAGGCTTATTAAGTTTCTTTAAATTTAGGCATTAAGTTTTCGCGTAGTTTATATTAATAAAGCCTATACTAGTAGCTCCGCTATCTATAAGGATTTATATTTCCTTCTATTTTCTAAGTATTTAAATTTCGCTAAGTATATTAAGGGAGTTGTGTTATATATTAGCGCTAAAAGAGCCTAAATACTTATACTCTTCCACTTTTTATCCCAAGACGCAACTTAGCCCTAGAATAATTCGTTTTCCAAGTTAACTAAAGGCAAGACGCTTTAGAGCAACTAAGTATAATTTAAGGACTGGGAGGAACTACGGCAGACCTTTTAAAAGGGTAGGTTTAATAATTCCTTTAAATATATCCCTTTTTGCCATATCTAAAGCATTCTCTATTTATAGCTTAAGTTCTTTGTTTATTAGTTCCTAAGGGTATATAGAATTAAGCGGCATTAAGGTCCATAGGGTTATATATAAGGTTTTTAAGTTTTAGAGAAGGATCGTGTTTTAGGGTATATACTAGGTTTATAGAGTTTTAAACATAAGGTATAGTTAATTTTAGGGAATAAGTTTATTTGTTATATTAAAGGTCCTTATTAATTTATTAATATATTATAGCAAATTTAGATAGGTCTTTTGGCAGTTCTCTACCTATTAACTAGGCTCTAATCTTATCTAAAATAGCTTATTAAAGGGCAGTAACTCTAGCGGCTTTATTTCAATCTAGCTTACTAATAAGGCCTAAAAATTCTAAAAAGAAGCTAGTAAAGTCTCAGTTCTATTATTATAAGTTTTTAAGTTTGGTAATAGCTATATATTTATTCTAATAAAGAGATAAAGATTTTAAAATTAAGAAAGGTGCCGTTATAAAAGAATAGATCTATAGTTTATATAGTGTCTTTACTTAAATAAGATATTCTATAGCTAACTTTACTAGCTTTAGTAGGGTATTAGTTATAGTTTATTAAAAGTTTAAGATAGAGCTTAGTTATAAAGGGATATAAATTATTTTAATTTCTATTAAACATTAGAGGATTAGGAGGCTTTTTATATTTTATAATAGGTACTAGGTTTATTATATATATAGGTTAAGCTACTATTACTAGTTTAGTATTTATATTTAATGGGCTAGGTTTAAATACAGTTATTTTAATCTTATTTATAGGTATTTTTATTAGGGTCTCTAATAAAAGTACCTTAATATTACAGAGTTCTTTATAGAGTGCTTTTATTAATTGCTAATACTAGGCTTTTAGTGTAGCCCACTACTAAGCTAAAGCATTTATAAAGGGTTATTATATTATAGTTAACTATTCCCTAATTAGGGATATAATACTTATAGTTATTAAAAAGGATTTAGGTTTATTTGCTATTTTAATAATAGTTATTTTAATATAATGTAGTGTAAGGGCGTAAAGAGGCTTTAGTGAAGATTTAAAGGAATAATATAAATTCTATCTAAATTTAAGGGTATATAGCTCTTATAAAGTATAAGATATTATATAAGGAAGAGAAAGGAATAATAAGAAAATTATATAATTAAATAGTTAGGGGTTTTGGTAGTTAATGCGTATATATATATATATAGTCTTTAATAGACTTTGGTGTTATAGCGCTAGTAGAAAATAGTGGATTATAGTAAATAATTATAGATAGTTATAGATAGTTGTAGATAGTTGCAAATAGTTATAAATAGTTGCAGATAGTTATAGATAGTTTTAAATGGTTATCTATTAAGTGTTTTACCGAGATATTCCTACTATAACTAGGCTGGTCCTATTATACTAGGCATTCCCACTACTATTATCTATTTAGGTATTCTTTTATAAGGAATCTTTTTAGTTAAAGTATTAAGTTATCTAACTCCTAAACTTTTACTAAATACTAGCTATATATATACTTAGTATTTCTAAACCTCTTTTTGTCTAGTATCCGCCTCACAAACTATTCGCTTACGCTTATAGTCCTATATAGCTTAATAGAACACTAAGCTCAACAGAACATAAGTCCCACTACGTAAATTTAAAGCCGTAGATTTCTACATAGGCTACGCATATATAGAAATCCTTAGTAGAGCACCCTGAGCAATAGCCTGGCTATAATTCCGCCAAATATTACGAGTCCAAGACCTCTGCACGTTGTATAGTGTCCTTTTTTACCCGCTTCTTTACTATACATGTAGCCGCCCTACCTGCCTTCTCTACTTTCTTTTAAACTCATTGTAATACTTTAAGCCGTTCATTTACTGTAGATATTAAGCCTCCCTTTTAAACAACCTATTAGTTAGTCCTTTAACGCTTTGCACGGGTATATACTACCTGTATTAAATGCAAGTCCTCTACTAATAAGCAAACTAGATATAGCCTCTAACACCAACACGAAATCGCGATTTATCTCACTGGCTAAATGCATCCTCTTAATATCTAATACACGCGTAATTACCTACTAGCTGCTACCAATTCCAATACAAAATCTAGACTTATTAAAGTTATATTTATTATATAGCAGAATACCCCATTACTCCTTTATATTCTTATATAAAGTAAACCATTCCTATATTACGGCAGAATTATTTATAGCGGCTTAATTAATCTCTATAGGCTTCTGCTTAATTTTATACGCTATTAGGTTTTATTTAAGAAATCTCTTAGTCTAGTCGCGTCTAATATAGGTAGTTTAGTGCCGTCAGGCATATAGAGCTTAAAGATACACTACGTACAATTATGGACTTAGTAGAATAGTACGCCAACTCTAAGATAGTCTATTTAATTAATATAAAATAAAAGCATACCCTCCTAGTGTTAATTAAGCCTCTTATTACTGCTAGGTCTTTATATTTTGCTTTTAATGCCATTAATGTGGTTATAGATATATTTAAATAGCGCGTTATATAGGCGGGCTGTTAGTCAAATATTAGGTATTTTTATGCATGATAACTTACGAAGTGCATCTTGCACACGTATCTTAATAATTTTAGATTCCGTAGGCATGGTTGTGGTAATTAAATTGTATAAGGAAACAGGTGAGGCTTAATCTCGCGCACATGTTCCGTTGAGCTCGGTGTTCCGTTAAGCTGCGTAGGACTATAAACGTAAGCGAATAGTCCGTGGGGCGGATACCCAATATATTCTTATTAGGTACTTATAGTTCTTTTCTTTTAGTGCTTTAGGTTAACTTATAGCTTGTCTTCGCTCTTAAGTTTAAACTTTTATTACGTTAATGTAAATGTTACTATTTTGTTTGCTAGTACTAATATTTATATTATCTCTCGCTAGTCTATAACCTATTCCTCCAGATTCTTAAATATTATAATTAACGCTTTTTTTATATAACCTATTTATCTTTCTAATATCACTTAGTCCGGTATAGCTTTTTTATCTAGATATATATAGAAATCTTCCTACTTATTATTTCTTTGCTATCTATACTACTTTTGGTACAACTCTATAAGTATATATAATCTATCTATAAAAAAGTATCTCTTTATTGCTATATTGTTGCAACCCTTTATATATTATGTAACAGTGCAGTATAGGTAAATTAAATGAGCAACTTTATTGTAAATCTATGGAAATCAAGTAAACTAAATACATGAAAGTAGACCCCAAACTCCGAAGTCTATGACTCAATATTGACTATATCCGAGACATACAAGGGTAGCATCGATTATGTCTCAGAGCCTCTTAGGCGACGATCTTGTGTCTTAGCGTAGTACTAGTGAACTATTACACACCCCCCCAGATTTAACGGTGTAGTTAAAGCTATAGAAAGTAAATGAAGGTAAAAACTGTACCAGAATAGGAAATTTAGATACAATATTAGGTGTGGTACAGGGTAGGGTAATAGTGAGGCTTAATTCGATTCGCTAATAGGCCGATATTATTAGGACGCCAAGGTCCTTAGGGTATATAGTAATGTGACAACAGTAACAGAATACAAATAAGTATCTGGTTCTTAATGAAGTAGAACTATAGAACTAAATTCTGCTGTTCTCTAATGCGGGGCGACTACGTTTTATAGGCGTCTCGCCTGCGCCTCGCCTGCGCTAAGCGCTAAGCCGGTTACGGCCAGTGCGTCTCTATGGCCTAACAATTGCCCCCCCCTTCTTAAGCGGCTGTCCTCAGCCGATGCTATTGTACAATAGGAGCGCTATTATTGTCCTTCGCTAAATAAAAAGTGTGCGACCAAATTTAAGTAAATCAGATAATAGGACAATAGGACAATAAGACAATAGGACGCTAGGGCCTCATAGAGACCTATAAAGGTAGAAGTCCCCCCCAAGGTAGGACACCAGATTTCCCTTCCTATTTAATTTTAATTCATCTAGCCTGCAACTTACCTTCTTCACAATTTCTTCTTAATCATGAATCGTAAGCGTCACGCCGCCAGTTCGCCTACTAGTAAGCCTTCCGTAAGCATTCTCCACGCCTGCTTATAGCTGTCACTAATTCTGCTAGACGTCGTCTAAGCTCCTACGCCGCTTACAAGCCGCTCCCCTAGCCTTACTGGAACCTATCTACCTCCACTACGCCAAGCGTATGGCCACTACTAGGCGGGCCACCTACGGCAAGTAGGCTAACCGCAATTACGGTTACTACTAATGACTAAATAAGTCGTGCCAAGCAGTAAGTCTATATGCGTTGGTTTATGTTCTAATAGCTAACAAGACTAGGTCCCTAAGGCCTTCTATAGCCACCTAAATAAGCTACTTACCCTTATTAATAGGGCTAAGCGCCGCCGGGTTATTAGTGGGGACACAGCTAACCTTAACACTCGCGTCACTGCCGCCCAGAAATCCTTTACAAAGGATATTAAGGCCTTAGTACGCACTGGCGCTAAGCACAGTCTCCACTAGCGCCTAAAGGGCGAAGACTTTCCCCTACTCCAAGTGCAGGAATTATAGGCCATCTATTATACCCTTAAAGGGATCCTTAACGTAATGCGTGCTTTAATATATATTATAACACAGGTGTTTTACTAGCGTAGCATATGCTAACAGTGCTTATAGGCTAATATGCCTCCCATTATAAGGGATAAGGAGGAGGATAAGGGTAAAGAGGATAAGGAGAATAAAGAGAAGGGAGAGAAGGAGGATAAAAAGAAAAAGGAGAAAGAGGAAGAGGAAGGAGGTAAAAAAAGGGGGGACTTAATAGAGCTATAGTGTATTTATATTTCTATTGGCGTTCTACCATCACTCTACTATTGTTCCGTTGTCGCCCTACTAATAGGGCGTAATCCTGGTTATAATTTAATTATTCTAGTTCTCTTACTACTTTCTTTTCCATTTGCCCCTTAGGGTAAAGTAACTATTATACATCTCCTTTATATCCTTATTAATGTCCTCTACTAGGACCTATTTATTATATTCTTCTAGCCAGCCTTTTTACTTAACTAGGTACTATAGGGTCTAGTTATATCCCTTCCTTCTATATACTTCTTCTACCTTATACCAGTCCTCTTAGTCCTCTTTATTGTCTAGCTTAATAGGCCCTAGTAAAGGGTCTCTAGTAGTACCCTTATATTGTTTATATAGCTCTAGTAAGCTAATATAGAACACTAGATAGATATGGTAAGACATAAGTAGATATAGCCGGTATACTTACTTTCCGACTAGTTTAGCTATACTAAAAGGTCTAATAAAGCATGCTATAAGCTTCTTACTTAGCCTTTTTAGTTTAAGGTTCTTAGTTAATAGTAGGACTAGATCCCCTACTTTATATACCTATAGTTGGTAATAACAATTATAGTATTTTGTCTATGTCTTAGTAGCGTGTTCCTAGCGTTTTACCAGCGCTTTACGTTTAAGGGATATTCTTTTAATCCGCTCTAAGGCGGCTGGAATAGAATAACTATTATCCGCCTTAACCTTATATTCTAGACGCGGGTAAAACCCATAGCAGGCATAGAACAGGCTCATGCCTATTGTGCTATGTTTAGCATTATTATAGGCGAATTCAGCTAGCAGTAGTAGGCCTGCCTAATTGCTCTGCTTTTCATTATAGAACACATAGAGGTAGTACTCTAGGGTTTAGTTCTAGCGTTCTATTTACCTGTCTATTTACAGGTAAAAGGCCGTACTTAGCCTATATTTTATCTTCGTAGTAAAGTATAGCTCTAACCAGAACTCGCTAGTAAAGATACTACTATAATTAGATACAATCCCTCTAGGGGCTCTAAAACGGCGTACTACTTTATTAAGGAAGAGATCCGCAAGTTTAGTTGCAGTAATAGTTTTTACTATAGGCAGATACAAGGCCATCTTAGTATAGCGGTCAACTATTACGCATATCGCGTTATACACCTTATCGCCTCATCTGCTAGGCGGTAGGCCTATAATAAAGTCCATTATAATCTCCTGCCATGGCTAACCCGGGCAAGGCAGCGCTTGGAGCTCGCTATAAGGGCAATATCAAGGCGCACGCATACACTAGCATAGATTATAGGTAGAGATATAGCTCACAACGTCCGCAGTTATACTAGGCTAGTAGTACTTATATAAGAGTAGATCTAGGGTCTTTTTCTTACCAAAGTGGCCGGCTAGGGCATTATTATAGTAGATCTGTAGGAGTTCTACATAAACTGCTAGGTCTAGGGGCATATATAGCCTCCTATGGTAACAAAGTAGTCCAGTGGAATTAAACTGCCACACTGGCTTTAAGCGGGCACATTAACAGCGTCTCGCCGTATCTAAGCTGTCACTACGCTTTTATAGCACAAGGTTATCTATAGTTTGAAGTCCTTTAATAAGCTCAATAACTATTTCCGTACTAGACTTATAAGCACTCTCTTAAGCACTTGCTTCTCTAACTTAGGTTCTTATTACACGCTGCTTAATAGCATACATGCAGGTTGCCTAGTCAAAACGTAATACTACATTACCCAGGCGTACCTCCATCAGGTCGCTGGCCTATAGCCATAAAAGCGATACCTCTATAGAAAGCTCGCTTTCCTATATACCTAATAGGACTTTCACCTTAAGTTAGTGGCCCTGCATTCCCAAAGTCCTTTAGAGCAGTGGTAGTATAGTATCTTCTTCTAGCGGACCCCCTACGCCTAGGGGTCGCCTTGACAGCGCGTCTATAGGGTTCATTTTTCCTACCCTATACTTAATAATAAAGTCATAGGCAGCCAGTATCATAGCCCATCTAGCTTGCCGTCCATTAAAGGCTTTTACTTTTATAAAACCCTTTAGATTGTTATAATCTAAGAGCACTTCTAGGCGGCTTAATAGCCCCTTAATATAATATCTCCAATGCTTAAAAGCCTCTATAATAGCTAGTAGCTCTTAATCATAGGTTTTATAGTTGCGCTTTGCTAGTAAAAGCTTCCTAGACTAAAAGGCTATTAGATGCCAAAGGCCGTCTTTAAATAGCTATAATATAATTGCTACTAGGCCTTACATTAAGGCATCCGTCTCCAACTAAGTTAGTAGGCCCGGCGTATAGTATCGCAGGAGCGGCGCCATTATAAAGGCGTCGCAGAGCCAGCGCATTACCTACTCTACCTCCTCTGGCCAATTAAAAGGCCCAGCTTTGCAGCCATTCTTTGCTCCTTTTAGGAGATCAGTAATAGGCTTCGCAATGGCAGAGTATTTATAGATAAACCAATAATAGAAGTTGGCAAAACCTAGGAAGACCTAGATATCCCTATAAGATTAAAGGCTCTCCTACTTAGTAATAGCTTCTACCCAGCTAGGATCCATTACTATACCTTTAGGGCTAATAATATATCCTAGAAACTCAATTTCCTATACGCCAAACTTACACTTCTTAAGGTTTATATATAGTTAGTATTATTACAACCTACACAGCACTTCTACTACGTGGCGCCAACGTTCCTCTAGATTTTTAGAGAAAATTAGAATATTATTAAGGTAGACTATATAGAAGACGTCTACCAGTCCTAACAAGGCCCAATTAATATAGCCCTAAAAGGTCACTGGTCTGTTGGTTAGCCTAAAAGGCAAAACCAAGTACTTAAAGTGGCCGTAGTGTGTGCGGAACGCCGTCTTCCACTTATTACTATAACGGATACAAAGGCGGTAATACGCATATGTTAGGTCCAGCTTAGTAAAGATCTTAAAACCCACCAAGCGGTCCAAGGTCTCACTAATCAATAATAGTGCAAGACAATTCTTAATTGTCACCTTATTAAGGCCTCTGTAGTCTATATAGAGCTACAGCTTCCTATCCTTTTTAGGTATAAAGAGGATAGGTACCCCTACAGGACTAGTACTTGGTCAGATCTAGCCTTTAGCTAAGGCATTGTCCAAGTACTCCCTTAGGACTTCCAGCTCCTTAGCTAAGAGGTTATAGAGCAGCCCATATAGGGCCTCCTGTCCCTCTTCTAGGTCAATAGCATAGTCGCCCCAGTGGTGTTAGGGTAGCTTTCCTACTTCCTTATAGGAGAAGACATCGCTAACTCCCTTCAACTGCAGGGGGAGGACCAGCAAGCTGCCGTTATCTTATTTACTAGGCATTACTCCAGAAGTCAATAGGGCAAAGACCCTAGATTCTATCTAGAGAGACTCCGCGAAACCCTTAGGGGTTTATAGTAACAGGGACAAGCCATCCAGCTTCTATCACCACGCCTTTACCTTGCAGTTAATAAGAAGTTAGGCCTTCTTTAACCCCAGCATACCTATAGTAATAGAAGGAGATGCGTCAGCTATTCTATAGTAGATAAGGGTTACTTCCCTAATCTTGCCCCAGCTATCCTTTATTCTTAGTAGTACCTTATAGGCCTTATAGCAATATGCCTAAGTCTTATTTAACTAGGAATAGGTAGGCAGTTCTACATCTAGCGTCTTAAAGTTGCACTCCATAGCAAATTGCTGGTTAACTATATTTACTTCAGTACCAATGTTAAGTATTACTAAGGTCTCCTTCCAGGTTTTCTTTAGGAAGACTTTACCTAAGACAGTAATAGCTTCCTTATAATCTAGTAGGAGCTTGTACCCTACAGCTATAAGGGGGTCCAAGGGCGCTTATCTTTTCCCAGTATAGAGGTAGCGTTTACGCTGCTAGGCGGTGGTTAATTCCGTAGCTGCTCTTTATATTATCACCACCAATGTCCTGGCTGCCTACATTTTGAGCAGTTTCCTTTAGGCTAAGTTAAACCCCTAGCGGTATTGCTTCGCCCCGCCATTAAGTTGCCGGCGGTGGTTTTGGAGTCCGCTTTTCCTAAATTACCCAACTGGGTGGTCTTTATATTCAAGTTTGCGGTATATTTATTGCTTTTACCCTATAGGGCGCTTGCGCTCTTCTAGTTTTCCTTTAATAGGGCAGCTAGGGAAACTAGCTGGTCTTAAGTTTAAGGGAATTCTTAATAGTTGGTAATAGCAAGCTGTAGCTCTAGCCGCAGTTTCGCGAATAGATATATTATTAGATGCTTTACATCGTAAAAAGGGTTAATTTGCGCTTCTAAGGTGGTTAGGTAAGCAGCAAACTCATTTATAGGTTAATCAGTTCGCTACGTTGCCCTTGCATATATTAGGGCTACATAGAGTTCTTAATTAATAGGACTTTTAATCTAATTAAGTAAGAATTCCATAAGCTCCTCCTAGGTAAACTACATATCTAAATGGTTATCTTCGTACTATAGCCAAAGGGTTCAGTTGGTCCCCTTTATATATTACATAGTAAACACGACTTTAGTATCCTTATCCGCGAAGCCGTCGTGCTCTAGGCGGAATGCCAGCTTTAAGCTATTACGGAAGTCTTAGTGCTCTTAAATACTCTTGCTGTAATATAGAGCAATCTTCTCTATTTTAACGGCCCGTTTTAATGGAGCGCCTATTATATCAGTAGCCCTCCGCTTAAGGTTTGGACGCATTTGGCTATCATCCAAGTACTCCAATAGGATGGTTTGAGGTTGCAGAGATAGGTTAGAAACAGAAGTCGACGTCACCTTGCCGCATTAACGCCGTCTTAGCACTTCCACCTCTTCCCTAAGCAACTGTAGTTTTCTTTGCTCTAGGAGTTATAACTTCTCATTCTCTAGCCGTTGTATTTCTTCCTGTATATCCCCTTCGCCTGTAACTTCCGGTTCTGTCCGGGACATAGGTCCGCCCGCGTTATCCTAGGGCCATTCCCCAGACTCAGTACTACACACTGCGCTAGTATTACGTACTGCGCTAGTATTACGCCCGCGTCTCGCCATTAGGTCAATAGGCTGCGATATAGTTAATAAATATAGGTCGTCTTCTCGACAGAGGGTTGCCGCTACGTAGTCATAGCCTTAGCAGACCGCGGTGTTGTCGGGCCACTACCCCTAAAAAGGGATAAGAATTTAGAACTGTTAGGACGCCAAGGTCCTTAGGGTATATAGTAACGTGACAACAGTAATAGAATGCAAATAAGTATCTGGTTCTTAATGAAGTAGAACTATAGAACTGAATTCTGCTATTCTCTGATGCGGGGCGACTACGTTTTGTAGGCGTCTCGCCTACGCCTCGCCTGCGCTAAGCCGGTTACGGCCAGTGCGTCTCTATGGCCTAACAGATATCAATGCTCTAGTAACGTTATAGACGTTAAACTTGGAGACGTTGCGGTCGTCGCAACTGGTGCCGATGTAGGCGGATCTAGTGTCAATGTAGGCAGATCTGGTGACAACATAGTTGTCGTACTTAGTAACGTTGCGGTTGTCGCAACTAGTGCCAATATAGGCTGGTGCCGTTATAGGCTGGTGCCTCCTTTATAGGTGGCTCTACTAAATTATGATTTAGGTGTGGTAATTTAATCTGCATTTAAGGCAGTTATTTAATCTGTGCTTAAGGTAGATCCTTTTGATCTATGCTTAGGGTAGACGCTTAGGGTAGTCATTTAATCTATAGTCGAGGTGGAACTTGAGGTAGTTATTTAATCTATAACCAAGGAGGATGCTTGGGGTAGAACCCAAGGTAGACATTTAATATATGCTTTGCTAATAAGCAAACTTTACATTTAATTTTAAACGGTGTTTATTTACTAATGGTGACATAGTTTCTCAATTAAGTATTATTTAGTGACTGTCCATCTAGTATCCAGCTAAGTTGTAGTAGTGCTAGATCCTTCTATACTATTTTAGTAATTATCCATCTAGCATAAGCCTTGTGTCTGGCCCTAGGCCCTGCCTTATATCTAGCTTTGTTACCTTATATCTAGTTCTTTTAGGTTCCTGCCTCGTGTCTGGTTTGCCCTACAAGCTTGTAGTACTGTAGGAGTCGTCTATTGTAACTAGTTGTCAGAGGTCGTTCGCTTTCGATTTAAAAGGGTCAAGAAGGGTCCAGTTAGCGTCTTGGCGAAACCTTATTTTGACGTTCCAAGCTTTTGATTTGATTCGTCGGTTCGTTCGTTAATTAGGTCGTACGGTCGGGTTCATACGCTTAGTTTAATCGTTGGTGGGGTATAATCGTCGGTCGGGTACAGTTCAATCGATGTTTGATTATTTGATGTTCGATCGTCCGTCCGTTTGGTATCTAGTATACCTCCCTAGGAGGCCTTGATTTGATTGATTTGATTTAGCGATAGGCCGATCTTGAGGCTCTAGTGTTCGCTAGCTAGTCGTTTAAATGGTTGTTTGGTTGCGACGGTTCTTTCTAGCTGCCGTTAGTCTGGTGCCTTCCTTGTGTCTACCCAATATCCTTATCTCTTACCATTAGTATATCTAAGCTAGCTTATGCATCTGGCTTTTACTGGCTTTGTGCTCTGGCTCTATACCTAGGTTATTGCGCTGGCTATACTCTCACTTGGACGCCATATAAGGTCGTTACACTGTAGTGGGGTAGGTCGATTTTGTTAAATAGTTATATATCTGGGTTAAAGGAGGTTGTTTGGTATTAAAGAAGCTTAAGACACTTACAAAGGTAGAAGAAGTAGTGACTTCTTAAATAAGGTAGTAGATTAATTGCTTAACAGATAGTGCAACAGGTAGTGCAATCCAATTGATTGGTTAGCAGGTAGTGCAATCTGGGAGTGTGAGCCGGGCTTATAACTATAATAGTGCAAGTATGGGGATTAAATGAGCAACTTTATTATAAATCTATGGAAATTAAGTAAACTAAATACATAAAAGTAGACCCCAAACTCCAAAGTCTATGACTTAATATTGACCATATCCGAGATATATAAGGGTAGCGTCAATTATGTCTTGGAGCCTCTTAGGCGACGATCTTGTGTCTTAGCGTAGTGCTGGTGAACTGTTATATATTATTCTATAAATCTAGTTAAGATTTCTAGATCCTCTTCTTCTTCTTCTAATTTACTTAGCTATTTAGCTCTTAGCGTTTCTACCCTTAGCCTATTAATAACTTTCCGTGTAGATGCCCTGTCCCTTATATAACCTAGTATACTAGATCTTTAGTCTAGTTTCTGTTCTTACTATATAATGATTTATTACCTAAATTCCTCTATAGTTTTTTTTTTGTTTTTATCTTCTAAGTAAATCCTTAAAGTTATTATACTTCTTAATTATAGTATCAACTTTTTAACCTTTAGGCTAAATACTACGCTTGCCTAGGATTACTATAGACCTTATTTATTCTTCGAAATCTTAGCTCCCTAGGAATTCCACTTTCTATCTTACCCTATAACTAGTGTCTTTAACTTTAGAATAATTACACCAATTTTTTTAATTTCTAGCCTTGGGGAATTATTATCCCGTGCTTATTTGCTTATCTTTAAACTAAGCTACTACCCTTTTCTATTGGTTATTATCCATTATAGGTCCTAGGTCCTCTTTTATCTCTTCTTAAAAATCTTAAGCCTATAGCCTTTTGCTTTTATTAAGTAGTGATATAGCACTAGCAGTTATTTACTTGCTTAAACCGTCTTGGTTTTATATCCTACCGTCTTATAAAGCAATATATGCTATATTTAACGGTGTTATAATACCTGTTACTAATCCTTACTCTATGGCGGTCTTGGTCTCTACTTCTAGTATAACTTCTTTAAGGTCTATATACCCCTTATAAGCCTCCTTTATCGCCTTATTATTAGTATATTCCACATTTATACCAAATAGGTTTATTAGATCTTTGGGTACGTTATTTCTATATACGTCTTTCCCGTAATATAGCCTATCTTACTTATTATCCAATTTATTAGTTCCTTTAAGTCCTTATAACTCTAGCTCTTATAGCTAATAGCTTATACCGTACCTAGTGTCCTTATAAATTTAGTATGCGTTATTATAATAAAACGTAAAATACTTAATTAAATACTCCTTAGTCCTACGCAATATACTTATATCCATATTATTATACTTTAATAACCTAATACCCTTTACTATATAGTTACTTTAACTACCTCTATAGTCTCTGGCGAATTAATTCTATTTTCCGTAATTTATATAAGCTTCTTTTTTAAACTAATCTTCTTATTATAGAGTCCGCCTACACGCCTTTTACTACTAAAATCCCTAATTTAGCCTCTACCCCTTAGTTCTATAATTACTTAATTCTTAACCTCTAGGTTTCTATAGTTTCTTATTTTACTTCTTAAATTCTTTAATACCGCTTAGGTCCATTGGCTCTAATTCGCCATACTATAGTTTATAACCCTATATCTATCACTATATACTTTACGCCTTATATAACTATAAAACTTTATCTTACCCTTTCTTAGCTTGTTTCCTTTAGTAAATCCTATTATTAATCTGTATAATTATAGCACCTGTTGTACTAACCACGTGCTTACGCGTTTGATACACTAAGTACGCGTTTACGCGTTTGGTATACCCACTTATTTACGCGTCTGGTGTACTCCTGAAACACTAGCTAGTTAGAGGGGAGGTGCGTTAGTATATAGACCACGTAGCCCACCTTAATAGAACCGACAGTTACCACCGTCTAAATGAGCATATAATACTATACGTATTTCGTGCCCCTAGACACGACTCACTTATACCATTAAATTGGTACCAACACTGATTAGTGAGCGCGCATAGATCAGGAGATATGCACTTGCTTAGAAAACGTCCAACGCTCCACCTTGCAAGCCCCTATTTCAGTTAAAGAGAATCAAAGTACTCTAGATTTAGAAGACGTCTGACGCTCCACCTTACCTAGAATTACCTTAAATCTACCCTGGTTTTGGAAGACGTTTACGCTCCACCTTAATCAGAGATATTAACCACTATACCAGTAGTTAACGCGACCACGTTAAGAACACAATTACACCAAGAACGCGACCACTACACCCTACTAAAATACCCCGGCCTCCTCTCTAACCCCTTACAGAGACCCCTTACCCTTTTACAAACCGTTACGGACCCGTTAATCACTTTTACGGACCGTTATAGAGACCTCTTACCCTCCTACAAACCACTACGGACCTGTTAAGACCCTATAGAGACCCCCTTACCCTTCTATGAACCGTTACGGGCCCATCAACCGATTTTATAAACCCTTACAAGACCTCTTCTACCCGCTACGCACCACACTACACTACACAGTATGGCAGACATCAGTAAGCAGGTTAATAAAGGTTAAAAGAAGTAGAGATAAGGAGTCAACGTTACGTCTATAGATGACGTCAACAACTATATTAAATTTAAAATCCTTAAGTACGAATACTTTAAGCTTATAAACGTTGACCTATAGGAGCAATACTAGGAAGACTTTGCGGACTTTATAGAAGCTATCTTTAAGGAATGCAACCCCACTACCATCTGTAACCTACGGACCCTTTTACGTAACTAAGGCGTATGGGTTGAAAGGAATAAATGGGTCACTGTCGCACGGTCCTTGTACAATACAATATATAAGGAGGACCGAACGGAATGGACTAAGGAAGAAATCCTAGACGAGTATAACACTATTAAGGAACTCTTTGCTTCTTCTAAACTTAATATAATCGCTGGCCTTATACCTAACCCTCTTAACCAAATTCGTCCTACAAACCTAAGTAGTTTTAGAATTAACCTTACTGGCTAGAGCATACCCACTGCCTAAGTCATAGATCCGCAACCCACCTAAGTTATAGATCCGCAACCCGTTTAAGTTATAAATCCATAACCTACCTAAGCAAAGACCTATGGCAAGGAGTTAGCTAACCTAGCTAAGCTCTATACCGACGAATCTAAGTATAGCGGTAAAAACGATAACTTTAACTTCAAACTGACTATTTTTACGGACCTTTGTCAAAAGGCCAATATTCCTAAATAGGAGTTCAGCCAAGCCTACTCTACTATGCTGCGCGGCCTAGCACTTAACCACTACTACACCAACCTTAAGAGCAACCCCCTTGGTGTTCCCTTTAATAAGCTATGCAAAGCTATACATAACTACTTTAAAGGACTAGAATATAAGCGTGATATTCTTACCTAATGGAATGCAACTAAGCTACGGACCATAATCGATAAGAACACTAAAAAATTAACTATAGAGTGTCTGCAGATCCTTATTAAAGACCTCCGGCACCTATAGCACGGCCTTAACGCTAAGCTTCGAACAGACGACTTCCTACACAACAAACTTATTACGGCTTGCCAGGAAGTAGAGCCCTGCAAGTATACCTATTACAAGCCTGCAGATACCTTAGCTGGCCTTATTAATAATCTACGCTCCTCTATTATAATATACGAAGTCTTAAACCCACCAAGCAGCACTTAAGCCTTTACTACGGATATTCAATATCCGCAAATAAACTTAGACGTCTACTTTACGGACCGCCGCTACCGCCAGCAGCACCCGTACCGACTAAGTCCTACTTGTAACCCCCACAGCAACCCCCGTACAAAAACATACCCCCGCAGACAAACCAGTCAGAAGTGCTTTGTGTGCGGTAAGGAAGGATGTTGGTCTATAAGGCATACCTAGGAAGAACGTAACAAGTCTAGAAAGAGACTTAATAACTAGATCAACCAGTTTATTTTGGAATACAAAGGAGAGGAAGCAGAGGAGCCCCCTAACAAGTCAATAGAAGCCCTTATAATTGACTTTAACTTAGACGCTTAGAAACAGGAGACCTCAGAGACATTCCTAACTACTTTTAGACCTTTTATGGATAGTTAAGCCTTTAATACTATAACCGTATTAGCCGACCGCTCCTTTATACACTCAATTACACCCGAAAACTGGCCCGTAAGTACACCTATTGGACCCGTTACGGACGTTATGGACCGCGAATAGGACCCATTTGTATATATTACTACAGAACGCTATACCCCCAAAGAATTCTATGGTATTATAATCGATATAGGTGCCTCTAAGAAGTCTACTGTAGGTTACGGACAATACCTTGCATATAAGACTACCGTAAATAATAATATGGACATTAACACTATGCAAGCTGGGGCCGTAAACGTCTAATTTGGCATTAGTTTAACCGCATTAATTAAATCAGTCGCAGTTAAGACCCTAATTGGCCTAGTTAACTTCCATATAGTAAAAGCGGACACCCCTTTTCTACTCTGTCTTGCAGATATGGACAGGTTATAGGTCTACTATAACAATATTACAGACACCTTAACTAGCCCCGCAACTGCCCTAGGAAGCAAGCATATCACCCTACCAATTACACGACGATTTGGACACCCGTTCCTTATATGGGGAGAGACTTTACGGACCTACATTTAGGAATCTTTTAACTATAACCCATACTACCTTACCAGTACTAAAATCCACCGTTTATACCGCCGTTTCGGCCACCCATTAGCCGAAAAGCTATATAGAGTTCTTAAACGCTCTAAACATAACGACGTTAATAGGAAGGCAATCAACCACCTAACCAAATACTGCTCTTTTTACTAGAAATACGGACGTTCCCTAGGTAGATTTAAGTTTACCCTTTATAAGGACCTTAACTTCAACCACTCAGTATACGTAGATATTATGTACATTAACGGCAGTCTAGTATTATATATAGTTAACAAGGCAACCCGCTATCAAGCCGCCTATTAATTGCAAAATATATCCATAAAATATACTTAGGACATTTTACGGACCTACTAGATTGACACATACCTTAGACCCCCTAAGTATATTACCTATAACGCTAGTAGGAACTTCATCAGTAAGGAATTCCAATAGTACGCTATGGCCATAGCTATTTCAACAAAAGCCGTTCCAGTTAAGGCGCACTAGTCTATTGGACTTGTTAAGTAAGCTTACCTAGCTTTATAGAGAGCTTACCAGATTATTATAGACGAGTGTAAGAATATCTAAAAAGAACTGGCTTTACAGATAGCTGTAAAAGCCGTTAACAATACTGCTAGCCCTAATGGACTGGTACCTACCCTTTTAGTCTACGGAGCCTACCTAAGGATAAGCAAACTGGACCCTTCTACCCCGTCCGTTACGGATTGAGCAGCTGTAATACGGAAGGCAATAGCCGAAATAGTCAAATTACGGGCCAAATAAACTGTTAATAACGCTTTACACCACCATAACGGACCTAATACGACCCTAGTACACAACCTCCCGCTTAACTCTAAAGTCCTCATGTGGCGTAAAAGCGGCAATTGGACTAGACCTTACCGTCTACTGGCCGTAGAAGACGAGACCTGCTGTGTATAGCTCCCTAGCGGACTAACAAGCTTTAGAAGCACGTCCGTAAAACCCTATTTTTGGTCTAAAAACATCTATGACGTCGAGCTAGACGAACTAGAAGCACCTGCCGAATTGGATAAACTAGAAGCACCCTTACCTACCCTAGAGGTCCCCTAGAAACCTAATGAACCTGCGGAACCTGCTGTAAAGCGTAGCCAAGGACGCCCCCGCAAGAATCCTATAACGGAGAATCACCTAACCTCCGTAGGTATATCCGCAAAGCAATCTCCGCCTGTGGATATATTAGTTCTAGTATAGGAAACCCCTTTTACGGACTCACGACGCAAAGAGATCAACCCCTACGGTCTTTCCGCTCTACAATATGCATTTAAAATTGATGCATTTTGGACCAAATTTTGCGTGCATATTAGGCAGATTTTTAGTGCATATAGAGCTGAATTTAAATGCAAAAAGGGTAGTCTCATCTGTAGACTTTATATGCAAAATGCAGTGGTTTTTTATACATATTGCACGTATATTTCACGCATATTGGGTATAAATCTCGTGCATACAATTGAGGCTGCAGAGAGGCTTGATATTTGGCTTGATTTAACTAATCTATATATATTAACGGGCTTACTGACTTAAAAAAGGGCTAGTT
>Ga0307507_10002353_pt1 | contig 40082 bp, 12 predicted proteins | sample 7_EM_MG_FD_207223 | JGI IMG/M metagenome (GOLD analysis project Ga0307507, IMG submission 207223) | Populus trichocarpa ectomycorrhiza microbial communities from riparian zone in the Pacific Northwest, United States - 7_EM | ecosystem: Host-associated > Plants > Roots > Unclassified | place...
TGCTTAGCTTATGCCTTAATTTAATAGAGGCCTTGGTTAATAGATAGGCAGTAGTCTATAAGTACCTTTAGCGTCTATATAGTAGTAAAAACTAGTAGTATAGCGTGCTATAGGTCTAGGGCAAGCTTGTTAAAGAGGTCTAGTATTAGGTCTTTATAGGGAATTTAGGCCTGGCCGGCTAGGTATAGAAAGCGGGTCTAGAAGGCTAAAATGGTCTCCGTTATCTTTATATTAAGAGCTTTATAATTAAGGCGGGCGTTCTGTACCTTAAAGGGGTCCTTATAGATAGAAGATAAGTAGTTAATTATCTTGTCTTTAGAGAGGAAGGGATCTGCTAAGTCCTAGGCGTATTGCGGACGTAGGTGCGTCTATATATCTCCGCCGGTACGGCCGAAGACGTAGGCCATCTTAGCTTAAGTAGTAGGGAAGTAGTCCGTATTAACTTTAAGCTTGTCCTGTAATTAAAGCTTCCAGTTATTAAATATAGGGTTAGTTCCGTCTGTAAGTAATAGGGGGTCTACAACCTTCGCGGACCACGACGATGCTAATGCTGTATATTAGGCTAGGGCCTTAAGGACTATAGCAAGTCTCTAGGTATCTAATAACTCCTTGCTAGGTGTAGGGGTGTCTCTAGTTTTAAGCAGCTCTTAAAGCCGTTTAATTTTAGTATTGGCTGCTATAAGCTCTTCCTAGGGGGTTAAGACGGCGACTGTTTTACTATTAGAGGTATTTATAGGTCCTGCAGCGGCTTTGCCAGCTACTATATTTCTTGGTATAGTAGTAAGGGTTTTAGGTAATTTCTGGTGTTTATTTATTTTCTAGGGGTTCTAGTCTATACGTGTCCTATTCTTAGGTTTTGCGTTCTATTTATATTCATTTAATTCTTAGGTCTGTCTTATCCTTATAGTCCTAGTAATGTCCTTAGGGTCCTATTCTATGTCCTTATCCTATTTGTGGTCTTATAGATAGATATATTTAAGTTCCTTTTTAGGAAGAAATGGTAGATAAGCTTTGGATAATATTAGCAACTTAGTTAATTAAGGCACGAGCACGGCAAGAGGGACGCGCAAGCCTATATAATTGGATTGTCTATAAACAAGGATCCAAAGCTAGAGAAAGGACAGGAAAGGAAAGGTAGCGCCGCTTAAGGTTTTATATGATTGTCTGGTCACGTAGACTGCGACTGTCTAAAACCGTAAAAAACTGTCTGTGATTGTCCGCCACAATCCACCGTTTTTTACTAGCGCCGTAATAGTATATAAACTCTATTTTATATATAAACTTAAGCCTTACGTATATATTAGGTGTATAATCTAAATAATAGTAGGTGTTGGAATCTCTGGTTTTTTAGTGGTTTTTTTTTTTTGGAGATTTGGGCGCCAAGGATTTAATGTGTTTATGCATATGCCAAATCTATAAAGGGGCTCTTGCTAGACTAGAAGTGTGTATTATTAGGCCTTGCTATATAGTATATGTCTAGGCGACTCCTTATTCTAAATTGTCCCTATAATTAATAAATCCTACTATTAGGCTAATATCGAACCTATAGTTATTTTTATTTATTTAAAAGGATAAGCCTTTTTTAAAAGAAGGATATCCGGCTAATAGCACTAAAAATAGCTGCTTACCTGCAAAATACTCTATATATATTCTTTTTCCTTACTTCTTATATATAACACTTTATAATTTAGAGGAAATACAAGCATTACCTAACGTAATTTACGAGCAAGCTGGCTACCTAAGTATCCTAGCCACCTACCCCGCTACTAAGGCCGAATAATGTAAATTACTTAACCATAAATAGTTATATTTAGTGTAGCTATCTACTAACTAACTACCTACTATTTAGGGCATATACGTATATTATGTTCTGTTAATTTATATATACTATACTTGCGTAGTACTTGCTATGGTTACTTGGCCGCTATATCTGCTGCCCTCTCTCCTAACCCTATTTAGGTAGTTTGTATACAAGAGGCCCCTTCTGCTCCTGATAAAACACACCCTCTAGCTATATATGCGCTTCTTTACCCTCTTCCATTTCTAGTAATGGTTTTCTATATATAGCTTTTTATTTTCGCTTGCAAGTAGTATAGCACTTAGTCGCTAAGCCATATATAACACTAATAACCCCCATTAATATTCGCGAATATATATAGCTAAGCCTGTAGCTAAGCCGTAAATATATTTAAATATCTTACCCCCTATTAATTAAGCCGCTAATACGCGCGTACTATTAGCCTATTAGGCTAGCCGTACGCCTATATATTTACCCTATAAGGTAAAGTTACTTATTTACTTACTAAGCGGCTAGTAGGCACACTTTCTCTACCTCTTCTCCCTGGTCTATATCTACGTCTACGTATATATAAAAAATAGAAACCCCCCCTAGGGTACATGTAATAGACTACTAGCACTACGCTAAGACACAAGATCGTTGCCTAAGAGGCTCCAAGACAGGATTGACCCTACCCTTATATGTCTTGGATATAGTCAAATATTAAGTTATAGACCTTGGAGTTTAGGGTCTACTTTCATGTATTTAGTTCACTTAATTTCTATAGATTTACAATTAAGTTGCTTATTTAATTCCCACACTGCAAAAGCTTACAGTACTACTTCTCTAGTAGTATCCCATCCTAAAAATAGCGTTAATTAGCCGCGTAGAGATTAATGTTATAAATAACGCTAAACTATACACTAATGTATAGAGTAATCTTACCCTTATATATACTAAAAGGCCTAAAAATATATCTTTAAATTATAAACTAAAGTAGAAAGAGTTTAAGGTAAGTAGGTAGGTACTTTATAGAGTAATATACTTATAGCTAACGCGCGTCTTCCTAGGCCTTTTATAAGCAAAAGTAGTACTATAATAGTAATACTGTTATAGAGGAAAGGCTACTTCTTTTTTTATTAAAGAGGTTATAGGCTAGCTACTAAAAGTAAAAAGCTATAAGGCTAGTAATAATATACCCTAAGATAAGACGCGGCTCTTCTAGCGCTAATTTATAGCTATATTACTGCCTTAATAGACCTTGTCACAAAGTAAGTATAAGCGACGATATTATTAAGCTATGTACATAAACTGTATAATAAAGTCAAGACGTTGTGTAAGGAGAGAAGGTAAGGAAACGGGAAGAAAGGGTATATATTGTTAGTTTAGTTGCTTAGTTAATATATACACGAAGCAGAATAGGATTTAAGTAGCGGTCCTAGCAGAACTTGGCAGGATTTAGTGGACTTGGCAAAATATGGCAGAATGCGGCAGATTGCTATTAGATTGCCGTAAATTGCCGGCAGATTGCCATTAGATTGTTATCTCACGGTTAGTCTCTTCTTGCTGCGTTAGTGGAAATAGGTAGAAATAGGTGGATATGTATAAGGTGTTACGGAGGTGCCCTATAACAGTACCCCCCCTTTAAACTTAAGCTTCTGCAAGATGGGGCTATAGTAGTTCTAGGTAGAGTTTATAAAAGTCTTCTACGGCTTATATAAGTCCTATAGAGTTAACGGGTTCCCATAAGGGTTTAGTAAAGCCTCTCTATTTTTGTCACGAAATTTATATAGAGGGGTTCATTGATTAAATGGGTTGATTAATTAATGATCTTGACTTGTTCGTTGATTAATATCTTGTTGTTTTGACCTAGGGCCCCTAGGGCTCTATGAAGAGATTTACAATGCACGTGTTCCGTGCACGTGTCCCACGCCTTAGAGAATATAGATTATCTAATACACCTCCTTAGCTTTAAGCTCTTTAAGGTTAAAGCTAGCCACCTTCTTGTGTCTGTTAATAAGTTAATTAAACCGTAATTTTATCTAAATCCTTTTATCTTGCTTTAATACCGTCCCTTAGGTCCTCTAGTTACTTCTCCTTATCTAGCTGCTCCTTAATATCTACTATCCCGATTATATTAATAAAACTTTAAAACCTCTGCTTGGGTAGGGCCTTCATAAGTCCATTAGCAATTATCTTCTTTGTTACTATTTATTAAAATCGTACTTGTCTTATTATGTATTCCTAACGTAGCTAGTGTTAATAGATGTTAATATATTAGAGCTTTATAATTAGCTTTGCCGTGTCTTCTATAATTAGTTAGAGCATTTAGGTGTTATTATATTTAATAATTAAGGGCTTGTTTAGGCGTAACGTTATTGCTTTAAACAGCCTACTGGTAAAGATAGCTTCCTTTACTGTTTATAATAGGGCTAATAACTTGGCTTCTATGCTTAACGTTATAACTGTACCCTACTTATTTACTCTCTAGCAATTAGCCCCCTAAATAGCTTTATAATGTATCCTTATAAGCTCTTTCTATTAACAGAGTTGTCCGTAAATAATGCATCGCTAGTATAGATAAATAATTGCGCTTTACCTCTACCGTCTCTTCCATCGTCTTGTCCTTTGTCGCGTATTCCTTTGTCTCTCCCTCTACCATTTATTCCTTTCTTATCTCCTTTATAGCAGATTGCTCTGCTTCTCGTGCTATATAGGTATTAGATAACTCTATCTATCGCTTAATAATGCTCTTAGCTTAGGTTCTAATTAAACCTTACTAGCCTTAATACTGCAAACGCAATATCCAGATGCGTTATAGTGGCTGTATAAAGTACTAAACCTAATTTTCTCTAATATAGCATTGTAGAGGCTGGTAGGGATATAGGGCGGACTAATAGGTCTATATTAGGGGATGGACGCGTCGGACGGATTAATTAGTAATTAGTAGGGAGGAGTTCTGATTCTGCTATAGGAGTATCTAGAAGACGCCCTTTAAGATCTATCTTATACTAGTTAGCTATCTTCTTAATATAGGCTTCCTGGGATAGCCATAGGAGCCTCTGGCTATAATTATATAGCACATAGATTCCTAGGAACCATTTTAGCTCGCTAAGGGTATTTATCTGGTATTCCTTACTTAGCTCCTTAATTGCTTCTTAAGCTTTCTTCTTATCTGTCTTTTAGTAGCAGAAGACAATATTGTTAATATAGAAGAAGACGACTATTCTACCTTTTAGCATAATATATGGCTTTTAAGGTACCTCTTTAAAACCCAATTCGTTTAACGAGCTCGTGAGATTCTTCTGCTATAATAGTGGTGATTATTATAGTCTGTATAGGGCTTTTTTTAAGCGCAGTACTTTGTCTATCTTTCCTTTGTTGAACCCTGGCGGTAGCTTTATGTAAACAACCTTATTAAGATTATAATAGATAAACGTATTAACTGCATCTATCTATATTATCTCCAGGTCGAATTTTACGGTAATCGCTATAAGTGTTTGGAAGGTTGTACTAGCTAATATAGTAGCTCTCGTAGGTAGGTCTTCTGGGGCCTGTTGATTTCTATAGACTACTAATTATGCCTTGCATTTCTGGAGAAATCTATACTTGTCTGTCTTGTAGATGAATACCTATATTGAGCTAAGGACCTGCTGTCCCTTTATATGCTTCTTATCTATTTCTTAAAACAACCTTATTTAATAATGGGATTGGAGGTAAGCTTGTTAAGCTTCTTAAAACTAATTTTAAAGAGGATGCGTATTAAGGTCGCGGATTGACTAAGGTGGCGGAGGTAAGTTCTTCCTATATAATCTAACATTGCGTATTCTGCCTGATTTTAGCTTGCTGTTGTTAAGTTAACTATTAAGGTTAAACTTCCTTCCTGCTAAGAAGGCGCCGTAATAGGCTAATATAATCCTTTTAGTAACAAAGTCTTTAAACCTGTTATTATAGGCTTCCTTAAATAAGTCCTTAATAGAGTTGTTAAATACCCCCTAAGTGTAAAACCTGTCTTTTACTTGGCTGATAATGTCCTAATTAGTACCTTATATATCTAACTTTGTAGGATACTTAATGTAAAAGGTATATAGAGATTCTTTGTCTTCTTTTATTAGAGGTGGTGTATAATACGTATCTTTAAGAGCTTTTATAAGCTTAAGATCTGCTAACTTATTAAAGGTTTAAACTGGCTTATTAACGTTGTTGTCTTCCTCTTAAATTAATGGTTTAAATACTTTTTTATTGTTTTCTAGAAGGACCTTATTCTTAGTTAGGGTATTAGGGAGTTAAATCTTCTTAATTAGCGTGTCTAACTCAGCGTATAGGTTCTTTAAGATGTCCGTTTACTTACTATTAAAGAACATCTTCTTGTTAAAGATGACGTCCCTAGTAGAGATAATAATACCTTTATATAGGATCCAGATCCTGTAGATATTGGTAAAGTTATAGCTAATAAGGTAGCTAATATGGGCTCGCGGATTTAGCTTGCTTAGCCTTTTTTTCTTTAGCTAGGCGTCTAACGTTATTGCATATGCCCTACAGCTATAGGCTTTTAGGTGCGCTAGTTACGGCTTTCTTAACCCATTGGCTAGGAAGGTATAAAACCTTTTATATAGCGATTTCTAACTATTGCTTTCCCGTGGCGTTCGATCTTAAAGGTAGACTATATAGTTAACTATCTCTTTCTATAGATCGTGTGGTAGATTGGCAGCAATTCTTATTATATATGCTCTCTTAATGATCACACCCCCTAAGCGTTTGGCGGTACCATTTTAAGCTTGGGTATAAGGCGCCAAAGGCTTAAATATAATCCCTTAGGTCTATAGCTATTTAAGGATTCTCCTTCTCCCTAGCTTATTATCTAATTTAATAGTGTTAACCTTAAGGTTATACCTTAGATGAATCTATTAGATAAAATCTTTAAGCACTTATAGTATCTCCTTCTCTTCGCTATGCGTTGTTATAAAATACGGGAAGGTTCTCCCTAAGAAGGTGTTATGGATAAATATAACTTATATAAATCTAGTATGCGCTTCCTTAAGGTTAGTCTAGTTAATATAGAGGTTAAGATAAGGTTTATTAATTTTCTGTTTTAAAAACCTTCTTAAGACCTAACGCTTGATTTTGGCGAGACTGCAATATTAATATTCCGTTATCTTTGGGCCTTAAAGCTTAACTCCTAGGGCGTTAAGACCTAAATAATAAAGGCTTATAGGTCCTGGATAACCTAGATATAGATGCTATAGATACACATTACCTTTTAAATCTAGATAAGCGTCTCTTAACAATGCTCTACGCTTTTATTGGCGGTATAGCAGTCGGCTTATATTAAACGCTGATTGACTTCCTAGTTAGATGTATTTAATAGTCTATTATCCGTAACGTTCTTTTATTTAATATAGGATTGTGTTATTCTTTTAAACTAGAAGATTGTTATCTCCTTTATTGTCCTAGTAAAACCCTTGTTTTTAAAGCAGACGGAACGATACTAGATTTGTATTGAAGTCCATATAAAAGGCAACGTCCTTAAGACGTAGGGTTCCCTTGCTCTTGTCTAGTTTTATAATTTGGATAGTAATATTACTATAGCCTAGTATAGGCACTTCTGAGCTGCTGGTGGTGATATATTTATGTTTTAGAGCTTTCCTGAAATTGTAAAAACAAGAGAGGTTATTAAAGATATAAAGAGTGGTTCCTAAGTTAAAAATAGTTAATAGCTTTAGTAGATGGGTTTAACCGGTGTGATATAATTCTAGGAATATTATATTAGCTTCTCCCTTAATTTTAACTTCCTGGCTCTTATCCTATTATTATTAGGCCTCGTCTTTTTATTCTTTAAGTCTGATCTTTATAACTTGGTAGTAAGATTCTTATTTTTTTTTCTACCTTCTTTAGTGCCCTATTAATGCGCGTATCTTCTATTGTAACTCCTATAGGTCTCTTGTCTTTAAATAAACACTAATAGTCCTGTAGGGAGTGTCCTTGTATTCCATATACTAAGCACTTAGGTGTTGGCTTTTTATAGGACGTCTCCTTATCTACTAGTGTCCCGGCTCTCTTTAAGCGTCTATTGCGTGCTAAGGCCTTTCCTCTTTGTGAACCTTTAGTAGTATTAGAGTGATCCTTAATGGCTTGCTCTGCGAAGTCTGCATTAAAGGTACTGCCTCTTGTAGTAGTATTGGCTTTCTTTAAGGGTGTTCTAAGTCCTTCTTGCAGCTCCTTTACTACTCTGTGGTATTTGGAAGATCTTGACTTCTAAGGGTTATTTAACTCAGTAGTGTACTTTATATAGTAGGCGTCGCTAAAAGGTTAAATAACTTCTGCCAAATCTTAAAGCTAGATACTATTGGATATTTAAGGGATCTTATACTTCTCTCCTAAGGATATTGTGTGTTCCCATTAATCTAGCTATTGGTTTAATTTTAACAACTATTTAAACCCCTTAAGGGCTTCTGTGTACTGGTATTATACCTTCTTCCTAATAAATAATGAGGTAGGTTCTGTGTTCTCCTTTAGCTAAGATAGCTATTCTTTGACTATTAAGGAAGGGTTAAGCAGTAGCTTCTTCTAAATTGATACTGTAGACGTAATCTAGGTGCGGATTTATTAAAGATAATCTTCCTATCTTAGGAAATACTTTATGTCCTAGTTATAGTATCGTCTGCTGTTCTTATACGCTTTCTGTTAATTTGTTAAGAGCTGTGTATATAATGTTGCATTCTTATTAAAATCTATAACTTCTGGATAGGCTGGTTCTTGTAGTAGACCTTGTTAAGGTGCTGCACTATCTGGGTTAATATAGGCCCAAATTCGCTGATTTACGAGGGCTTAGAGTTGCTATAGCCATTACTCCCAGTCTTCTAACTTATTGAGGATGATTGTTGTCGACAAGCTTAATGTTAGTGGAGTTATTTAACTAATAGGCAAAGGAGGGGTTAAGATAATATTTTATTATTAGGATTATCCTATCGTCAGAATCGTCCTTATTGTTAGATTAAGGTAGAATCTTATAGAATCTTGTGGAATCTCGTCGAAGACTTGTCTTGTGACAATTAAGGTAGGATTTCTGTTAGAGTCTGCGTCTTAATGATGAGGTATCAGAGTCTAACGATAAGGTAGAATTTCTTTAAATAATTAAGTAATAGCTGAATAGCTTCTTGAGTTGGCGGACCGGGCTTATAACTGTCACGAAATTTATATAGAGGGGTTAATTGATTAATAATCTTGACTTGTTTGTTAATTAATGTCTTGTTGTTTTAACCTAGGGCCCCTAGGGCTCTATGAAGAGATTTACGATGCACGTGCCCCGTGCACGTGTCCCACGCCTTAGAGAATACAGATTATCTGACAATTTTATAAGGTATATATATTTACATTTCCGTTTATTATACTTAATATTATTAACTCTTTTAATAAGGTATTTATCCTTACTATCCACTTTAACTAGTGGGGGAGGGTCTTAAATCTATCTAGGTAGGGCATCTAATATAGGGGCGGTAGGGTAAAGGACTGACGTATAGAATATAGGGTGGATTTTAACCGTATTAGGGAGCTTTAGTTAGTAGGCATAAAAAAAAACCTTTTCAACCTTATAAGGGCCAGTGTTTTTCCAATTAAGTTTCTTAATAGGTTATTTCGTGTTTAGATTTCTTATATCTAGCTAGATAAAGTTACTAATTTAGTAAGCCAGTGCTAGGGTTTAGTTCTTATTTACTGCGGCTTTATAGACAGACTAGGCCCATATCATTTTATTAGTAAGAAACTCTTATAGTTCTTCCATCTTCTTTACAAATTCGTTTACTTCTGCAACTTATAAGGCTTAATAAGCTAGGCAAGGAACATTACTAAAGGGTTTAAAACCTATTTGCGAGTGCTAGCTATAATTAGCCAGGAATAGGGAGACCTTTATGGTTTCTAAGACGGAGTTATTTATAGTAAACTTAGTAAATATAAGCCAGTCCATCTAGTCGTCCTATAAATATAACGTGTATATCCAAATATACTATTCCATTATAGCATTTGCACGTTCTATTTAACTATCTATTTCTAGGTAATATGATATAGACAATAGTGCTTTAATATAGAGTTAGGTAGTTAGTTCTTTCCAGAATACTAAGATAAACTAGCGGCCTCTATTAGAGACAATTGTTTTAGGGAGTTTGTGGAGTTTCTATATATAATCCAGGAACAGTTAGGCAATAGTAGGTGTTAATATATTGGGGCAGGCAATTAAGTATCTTATCTTAGATAATTGGTCTATAACTACTATAATGTTTATGCAGCCTTTGCTTACGGGGAGATTAATAACAAAGTTAATTAAGATATCCTTCTATCTTTGGTCTGGAACAAGCAGTAGCTTTAAAAGGCCGTTATATGTCTTATATAAAGCTTTGGCTTATTAGTAGGTATAGCAGCTAAAAATATACCTTTATATTATATTGTGTATATTTAGCTAGTAGTATTTCTATTAAAGTAGTTCTAGGGTTTTTCTATAGCCTAGGTGGCCGGCTACTAGTAGGTTATATACATATTTAAGAAGCTTAAGTTTAAGTTTATTATAGTTAGGTATAACTAGGCGGTTCTAGTAGTACAAGCGGTCTCTATAAGCTTTATATTCACTTAGAGAGATTTTTTTAGAGCGTCTAATGCCATCTTAAATTAGCTTAAGTGTCTCTTAGATAAACTCATTATTTAGGTATTTATTAATTATAACCTATTTAATCAATTAATTAGTTATTTTAAGGATGTATACCGTAAGGTCTTTAGCTAGGGGATTAAATAATTTAGGGCAAAGTAGGGTTTAATTATAGTAGGCGCGTACTTCTTCCTATACTGGTATATCTTATAAACATTAGGTTAGGGCATTAGGTTTTTAACCTTAAACGCCTAGGTAGTATATAATTAAGAATTGGAAATGAGATAGATATTCTAACTAGCGGGCTTAATAATAACTTAGCTGTTTTATGGTTATAAAGTACTATAGATTCTTATAGTTGTTAAAGACCTTAATTAGAAATCCGGCGCCTTCTAGTTCGGGTTACTATTATTTAAAATATCTAATAATAGCTAATAATTCCTTATTATAGATCTCGTAGTTATATTTAGCTAGGCTTAGTTATTTTAAGAAGTATACTATAGGGTGCAGTACTCCTTCCTTGTTATACTAAGACAGAATGCCTCCAGTAACGTAGTTAGATAAGTCAGCTTCTACAACACTCTTTTGGTTTAGGTTAAAGTATTAGAGTATAGGTGCGGTAGTAAATATAACTTTTAGATAGGTAAAGGCCTTCTTACATTCCTTATTAAAGATAAAGGTTTTATCCTTTTAGGTTAGAGCTATAAGGGGTAAGACTAGGGTGGAGAAGTTAGCAAATCCTATAAAGGCTCTTACGTCCTTAATATTCTTAGGTTCTTACTAGTTTACAATTACTTTAATCTTCTTTAGGTCTATTTATATGCCATTTATAGAAATAACAAGTCCAAGATATAGGACTTCCATTTTATAGAATTTGCACTTATCTATATCTAATTATAAGCTAGCTCTATACAGGGCTTCTAAAATAAGGTTAACGTGTTTCTTATATTTAGTTAGGTTATTACTATATACTAGGATGTCATTAATATAAACAGTACAGAAAACGTCCAGATAAGGTTATAGGGTGTTATTTACAAAGTATTAGAATGAACTTAGGGCGTTTATAAGGCCAAATAGTATTACTAAGTATTTAAATAGTCCGTATCTAGTACGGAATGCGGTAAGCTATTTATCTCCCTTTATAATACGGAGGCGGTTAAATACGTGGATAAGGTCGAGTTTTATATAGTAGCGAGCCTTACTTAATCAGTTTAGTGTCTTTTAAATTAATAAGAGCGGGTACCAATTCTTAATGGTAATAGCGTTAAGAGCTTAGTAGTCTATATAGAAGCGCAGACCGCTACTAGGTTTCTTAATAAAGATTATAGGTATAGCTATAGGCGAAGAGCTTACTCTAATAAATCCTTTACTTAGGTGCTTATCTAAGTACTTTTATAGTACTTTAAGTTTATTCTAGGATATTCTATATAGGGGTCCAAATCCTAGCTATTTTCCTTCTTTAAGTATAATCTTATAGTTATATAGTTGGTATTCCGCTAACTTATTGGCTTCCTTTTATAAAAATACCTCTAGGTGCTTATAGTAGTATACTAGTACTTTTATAGCAGGGTTAGTATGCTTTTTTAGTACTAGGGCCTTTTTAATATCGGCCATTATAATAGCAAAGATTATATATTTAGGTTTCCTGGCGAGTTATGCTAATAGGGTAGCTCCAATTATATAGATATCTAAGGTGTTAAGTGGGCTTAGATTATCCTTAGTTTCTTATATAGTTTTAGGTTTAGTATTAGATCTAGTATTAGATACGGAGTCAGTGTTAGATTTAGTTTTGGGTTTAGTATTAGGTGCGGAGTTAGTATTAGATTTAGTTTTGGGTTCTTTAAGTATCCTTTTTATAGTAAAATACCAGTTCTTCTGGTACCTTTATATATTAAGCTTAGACTTCTACTTGGTTTAGGGTATAGTAGTTAGAGTCAATTTATATAGTCCAGTATAATTTCCGGGTTCTTAGTAGACATTAGTAGAAATCTTATATTAGTGGAATTTAGTAGAAATCTTAGGTTAGTGGAATTTGGTAGAATTCTTAGGTTAGTAGAATTTGGTGGAATTGGATAGACTTTTTAGGTATAGGGTAAACATTAGTAGAAATTTTAGACTAGTGGATCCTAGTAGATTTTTTAAATTTCGGTTCTAGGCTTAAGCAGCGAGTTATAAAGCACTTCTACTTATAATAGGAGGCGGTAAATAGAAGCTTAAGGTTGTCTTAATTAATAGTTACCTTATATAGCTTTATCTAGGGCTATCTAAGGATTATTAGGTGATCTAGGGTAGTCACAAAGAGTTTAATTAATTCTTTATAGTTTAGGTATTGGAGTCTTAGGGCCGCTATATAAGTAATACGGCCCAAAACAGTGCGTTTACTATTAAATCTAAATACGTTAATATGCCGGTTAAGGGGTGTTAGGGTAAACCTATTATCTTACGCGAAGATCTTATTAATAAATCCTATACCGCTAGCTCCTGTCAATTAGGACTTAAGTATTAGCCTATTAACCTTTCTGCTAAAGACAGCAGTTAACGGTTATACTACAATCTCAAGAGTTAGGTTTTGCAATATCTAATGCATTTAATAAGATCCTATAACATAGCTGTCCCAAAGAGCGACTTAACTCTAGAATATACCTTTTAGTAATAAGTGGGAAGGGGTTCCTCTAGAACGTCAGTTATAACTTTATCCTTATAAGTAGTGCTTACTAAATGCGGGGCTAGAACCAGGTAAAGATTAGGGGTAGTAACTAGAAGATTAGTATAGTAAACGGCTACTAGTATTAGCCGTTTATAAATTCTTTTAGAAAGGGACAAAGCAGTAGCTAGAGATATAAGCGTCACTTCCACACTTAAAACAGAGGCCGTATTTAATGCGTCGCTCTTATTTAGTAAATCCTTTTAGGGTATAGGAAAGGGTCCTAGTGTTAATATCTATAGCGTCTAAGTCCTTATAGGTCTTAGGCGGTTAGGGGGCAGAGTATTAAGGTATATATTTTAGGGCAAGGCGTAGTAAGTTATTATATAGGCCATTAATAACATTAGCGCAGGTAGTAACGGTACCTAGCAGTTTAACTCCTATAAGAGATGCCTTTAATTTAGGGTTTAGAGATTCTACTAGGCGATTAATTAAGGCAGGTTTATTCTATCTAGTCTCTTTAGCATAGTAGTAGAATTTAGCAAAGTATAATAGGAAGTTCTTAGAACCCTATATTATCTTATTTAGTTTCCTTTATAATATAGCGACTTAGTTAGGGTCGCTATAAGATGCTTCTAGTATAGTAACTAGTTCTATTACAAAGTTCGTATAGAGCAGTTCATTAATAAAATGGGTTAATTGATTGATAATCTTGACTTAATTATTGATTAATATTCTTCTAATAAGCCTCTAGGGCTTTAAGCTACAAAGAGACTTTATAGTGCATAGGCTCCGTATACGTGACTTATACATATAACCCACGCCTTTAGAGAATATAGATTATCTAACACACCTCTTTAGCTTTAAGCTCTTTAAGGTTAAAGCTAGCCACCTTCCCGTGTCCGTTAATGAGTTAATTAAACCGTAATCTTATCTAAATCCTTCTATTATGCTCTAATACTGTCCCTTAGGTCCTCCAGTTACCTCTCCTTATTTAGCCACTCCTTAATATCTACTAATCTAATTATTGGGAATGAGGCAAGCGGTCGTCACGTGACGCCGCGGCACTAGCGTGGCGAGGAGTTTTAAGCTCCTCGCCCTTCCTCATTCTAAATATATTAAGCTTTTAACCAACATCACTGTAACCTACTTGAGTAGCCGTTATTGGTAAGTCACCCTGTGTGACCAACACTGATTAGTGGTTGAATATATAGTTAACCACAGAGCAGCTAGGTTTTTGAACAGAAGAGACAGTCTTATACAGGGGTGCCATATACGCTTATATGGAATGGATCCCGGCGATACTGTGCTACCTTAGACTTGCGGAAAACTAGTAATAGAAGTGTTACTAAGTACTAGGAGATACTAAGTTGCGTCTATTACGCAGAACAACCACGTTTACGAAGATTTGGTTAAGTACTTTAGGTTAGAAGTGTTACTAAACCTAGGGTCCTAAGTTAACGTCCAAAACACGTCAAAACAACCATCTTAATACCTTTGGTGTACCTTCGCAGACTATAGGATCACAATCACTACCTAACTACACGTCAAACAACCTTTATTTCCCTTAATTTTTATTAAAATGCGTTAAACAATCTTTAATAATAGCTATTATGGCGTTAACCTACCCAAAGAAGTACAAGGACGACATTAACCTAAAGATATAGAAAACCGCTATAATTAATCCTAAAGATGTTAATTAACAAGACTTAAACGGATTCTTATTACACCGTATAGCATACTACAAAGATAGCGAATACAACAACACCATGCTATGGTACTGTATAAAGGAGGACTTTGTTGGATGGATAAAGGAAATATAGGCTCCTGCGAACAAGGATATTATATAGGACTTCCATAACTTCCTATAGGAGAATAAAGTGTTTGTACCTATAGATGGGGGTGCCATTAGAGATAACATTTAGGAGTAAGTTATTAATGTAAAAGAAGAGCATAAATGGACTCCACAAGAGATTAAGCACCAACTACGCACTATAAGGAAGCTTAATTCATAATGGAACCTAAGCAATATACTATCAGAGACGCTTCTACCTCTGTCTTTAACTCCCCTATATTAACCAATTTAACCCGCAACTTCAACTACTGCCCTTTAGCAAGTATAAGATCCCCCTACTTCGCGATTTAATAGCCTTTGGACTCTACCAACTAGACCTACGTCCCCACTGCAGCCTATAATGCAACTTCTACTTCCTCCATCTTAATCTCAAATTAGAGGTAGTTTTAAATTGCTTATAGAGCTTGCAAAGCTCTATTCAGATTAAAAGAAGAAGCTTAGTAGGGAATTATATAATATTCTCAATTTAAAACTACGCATCTTCTATAACTGTTGCTAGAAGGTAGGAATAGAGTCTAATAAATACCACAACGCCTATTCCGTTATGCTTAAGGGCCGAGCTAGTACCTTCTATTATAATTGTTTGGCAGGAAAAGGATACGATTTTAACCATATAATATATAAGTTAAGATGCCACTTCGAAATAGAAGAGAACAAGCAGTAGTATATATTAGAATGGAGAGAGACTACCTTTCTAAGGATTATTACTACAAACCTAGGTGTCCCTTGGCTTAATTGTCTTTAAAAGCTCTTTAATTAACTTTAGATAATTTAGCGTAGTTTATCCAAATTATATTAAAAGGATTTTAGCCTATGTGATTAAGTTATTAGCATATACTAAGGCGTTAAAGAATACAACCTTGCTCTCTTTAATCCTGCAAATACTTATAAAGGAGTGTGTGCTTAATTAAGATCTTCTGTTAGCACCGCTCTACGCTCTTAAGAAGTATAGCAATTTAACACCTAACTTTAACCTACTTTAATCGACCCGCCTGACTAATATAATCACAACTGGACTGATTAAATATATAGTGGCTATAGTAAGCAATATAGCAGAGGGTACAATTAACGACTATAAGGTAAAGGTGGAGGTCTTTATAGAGGTTTATTCCAAAGTGATCGCCAGAAGAAGTGCTATGTTTATAAGAAACTAAATTGCTAGTTAACTAGGCATTCTCTTAATAAGCAAAAGGAGGCATATAATAAGTTTTGCTAGAGTATAAGAAACGTTAAAAATTATAAGGTCACTACGGCCTACTTCCAAAGCTTCCTGGTTTAATATAAAGGCGTAAAGGATCTTAAGGGTAAGGCTAATAAGGCCGAACAGCTTCTTATAGATATAGAAATTGAGAACTACTCTCCTAACCAATACTTTACTAAGTATGGTAAGGTAGATGGCACACAAACCGTTACTATTCTTAATAACCAATCTACGCTCCATGCTATTACGAAGTTAGACATCTTTAATAAGCTAAAGAAGAGTTCTATATTCTCCTTCAACAATAGATACTTGGTGAATGTCTTCTATGGTATTATGCTAGATACTAGAGCCGCAGGAGTATCTACAGTAGGAGAACCTTAAGTTTGAGCTTTTTAGCAGCTTAATAGCTCTGTTTAGATTAACCAATTAACGGCAGGCCAATATACAATTTGTTTTAGCAAGGGTACTATAATCTCTCTTAGTATAATTAAGGTTAAAACCCCCTTAGGGTATATTACTTTCTACGTTGTTCCCGCGAATACCCCATTTCTATTTTGTATTAGAGATATGGATAAATTAGGCGTCAAACTTAATAACCTTAAGAATATGCTTGTTTAGGGAGATAATTAGATGCCTATTATGCGCAAATAGGGTTACCCCTAGTTGCTCCTTTATTAACTAAAAAAGAGCGTTGCTTAGAGCTACTTAACTAAGTCAGAGCTACGTTAACTACACCGTTGTTTTAGCCACCTATCCGTTTACTAATTGCTTAGGGTTCTTTAGCGAGCAGGCCATAAAGTCGAGGTTAAGGCAATTGAGCATCTTATAAAGTATTACTATTACTGCCAAATGAACCAGAAGTCCCCTAGCCGATTTAAGTTCACCCTTAAAGATAACTATAACTTCAACTTCTATATTATCGTTGACGTTATATATCTTAGCGGCAAGCCAGTACTCTAAGTTGTTAACCTCTTAACCTTCTTCCAAGCCGCACGTTTCCTAAAGGATATATTAGCTAGGAACGCATAGGATACTCTTTAATTATGCTAGATTAATGTCTACCTAGGACCCCCTAATTAAGTTATTTATAACATAGGAAGGAACTTCTTATCTGCAGAGTTTTAGCAATAGGCAAAGGTAATAGAAATTAAGGTTAAGAAAGTCCCTATTAAGGCACATAATAGTATTAGAAAAGTAGAACAATATTACACACTATTACAACAAGTATATAAGATTGTTTCTTTAGAACTAGAGGGCGCTAGCAAAAAGCTTATCTTATAGATAGCTGTTAAGGCTGTCAATGATTCCGCTGGCCTAGATAGGCTTATACCTATATTGCTAGTCTTTGGCGCCTACCTTTAAATAACTAATAATTCTCTACTATCCCTATCCGTTATATAACAAGCGGAGGCTATTTGCAAAGTAACAAAAGAGGTATAATATCTCTACGCTACACGCCAGGTCAACAACGCACTAGGAATAAGAAATGGCCTAAATACCTTAACTACGCTCAATCTGCTACTCCAATCTAAGGTACACGTATGGCGTAAAAAGGGAGGATGGTTAGGCCTATATAAACTTATTGCAATTAATGGTTAGACTTGCACTCTTTAGATGCCCTATAGACCCACTTAATTCCGCTTAACTGTTGTTAAGCCCTACTATAGAAACAACAGTTCTAAGCCTTTATAGGATGCCCTAGAGGATACCCTAAAGGAGAACTACAATTAACATACTCTAGAAGGCGACTATAATCCTAATATAATTATAGCAGATATGCCGCAACTACGACGCAGTAGAGGTCGCCTAAAGGGATTACAAAATTGCCAACACCTTATTAATTTTGAAGAGCAATTCATTACCGCTATTAAGAGTAGAGATAAGTTATTAATGGCCTTTATAACAGCTAAAGAGAAGGCTAACTTTAAGCTTACAAAACAGCTCCAAAAGGAAGGCCGTATTATAACTTTAGGAGCTCCTTTCCAAGCATCTAACAAGTAGGAGATTAACGGTCTTATTATAAAAGGAGTTTTTAAATTTAAGAAGTATAACCCTATTAAGTTTAATAGAGTTCGCATCTTTAAGTTAAGAATAGTTAATAAGATTAAGGGCAAAGCCACTAACGCCCCATTTAAGAAATTAAGGCTTATTATCTAAGGTTATAATAATAATAGTAAGGAGGTAATTCTTACGCAATCTCCTATAATTTAACAAGCTAGTTAGCAGGTTATTCTTGCACTAGCTCCCTCCTTAATAAAGAATAAAATAGCGGTCTATTTGCAAGATATTACTTAGGCCTATACCTAATTAGAGACGCACCTTTAGCGCTTAATATTGGTATACCTTCTAGAGTAAATTCGCCACTAATATCCCAAAGATACGATTATAGTTGTGCTTAAGCCATTATATAGAATTGCAGAGGTAGGAACTTATTAGTAGGCTATCTATAGCAAGCACTATAAAGAGAAGCTTTTAATAACTACTTCTATATTTAACCCATGCTTCCTTATTATAACTACAGGAACTCTATTTAGAATTATTGGCATATAAACCAATAATATAATTATCTTAGGAGACGACCAATTTTTAGCTCTTAAAGAAGATAAGCTAGTAAAGGTAAATCTTATAGCAAAGCTAAAGGAAAAGCTTAATTTAACAATACTATTACTTTTTAATGGATGCATCCTCTCCCTAAATAAGGATTCTATTGCTTTACGCCAGAAAGATTAAGGCAAGAAGATTAATGTTATTAACGTTAATTCTCTAAAGTAAGGATACATGGAGTAACGCGCTTATAGAGCTTATATTGCTTCTATCTATTAACCTAAGGCTTTATTTAATCTCTCTATTGCCACTTAACACCAGGAACTAACTAAGGATAACATCCTTGCCCTAAATAAGCGTCTTTTCTGGTAAATAAACCATCTCAATTAGGGACTACTCTATATGCCTATTAATCTTCCTACCGCTAAGCTCTTTATATTTGTTAACAGATTGTTTATAAATAATAAAGATTTTAGCTCCTAGCTAGGATATAAAATCATTATTATAAATAAATCTACTAGAGAGAATAACTTTATAATCTACGGCAATCTTATCTATTGGAGCTTAACTAAGAGTAAGTACGTCACCTGAAGCGTTCTAGTATTAGAGATATATAGAATAGTTAGCGGAGTTAATATAGTAATTGCAATTAGAACTACCCTAAAGATAATTATAGATTAACTTAAACTCCCTATTATCCCTATAATCATATGCACCAACTTATATTCCCTCTATAAGTATTTAGTTAAGCTTGGTACCATAAAGGAGAAGCGCCTTATAATTAATATTATAGCACTTTAACAATCCTATAAACGGCGAGAACTCTTTAAGATCTAATAGATTAATGGCCAAGACAACCTAGTAGATATAATAATAAAGGCAAACCTAAATAAGGCTCTAGAAACGTTTATTAACACAAACACTCTATATATATAAGTTAAAGGTTAGGTTAAAAGGGAGTAGGAGTATAATAATCTATAGACCCTAATTCTAACTAGCTAATTAGGATTTTCCATCCCTAGGATAGAAAATTGCTATTAGCTCGCTTATAACTAGCGCCTTGGCGGCCCTAATATAATATACACCCACAACTCTAAGCAAGAAAAGCACTATGTGCTAAAATGCAAATTTTAGGACAGCGAGACTTATATTATAATAGCAATAGTAAGTAAGGAAGATTGATATTTGTTACGCTAGCTAAGCAGTATTTGTATATAGATGGCAACCACAAAAGAAGAGTTGCCAGTGTTGGGAATAAGGCAAGCGGTCATCACGTAACGCCGCGGCACTAGTGTGGCAAGGAGTTTTAAGCTCCTCGCCCTTCCTCATTCTAAACATATTAAGCTTTTAACCAACATCACTGTAACCTACTCGAGTAGCCGTTATTGGTGAGTCACCCTATATAACTAATACTAATTATATTAACAAAGCTTTAAAACCTCTGCTTAGGTAGGGCCTTTATAAGTCCATTAGCGATTATCTCCTTTATTGCTGTCTATTAAAATCATACTTGTCTTATTGTGTATTCCTAACATAGCTAGTGTTAATAGATGTTAATATATTGGAGCTTCGTAATTAGCTTTGCCATATTTTCTATAATTAGTTAGAGCGTCTAGGTATTATTATATTTAATAATTAAGGGCTTATTTAGGTGTAATGTTATTGCTTTAAACAACCTGCTAATAAAGATAGCTTCCTTTACTGTCTGTAATAGGGCTAATAACTTAGCTTCTATGCTTGACGTTGTAACTATACCCTGCTTATTTGCTCTCTAGGCAATTAGTCCCCTAAATAGCTTTATAATATATCCTTACAAGCTCTTTCTGTTAATAAAGTTATCCGTGAATAATATATCGCTAGCATAGATAAATAATTGCGCTTTACTTCTACCGTCTTTGTTATCTTATCCTTTATTATATATTCCTTTATCTCTTCCTCTACTATTTGTTCCTTCCCTATCTCCTCTATAGCAGATTGCTCTACTCCTTATACTATATAGGTACTGGATAACTCTATCTGCTACTTAATGGTGCTCTTGGCCTAGGTTCTAATTAAACCTTACTAGCTATAATACTATAAAGGCAATATCTAGACGCGTTATAGTGGCTATATAGAGTACTAAACCCAATTTTCTCTAATATAGCATTATAGAGGCTAGTTGGGATATAGGACGGACTAATAGGTATATATTAGAGGATAGAAGCGTCGGACGGATTAATTAGTAATTAGTAGGTAGGAGTTTAGATTCTACTATAGGAGTATCTAAAAGACGCCCTTTAAAATCTATCTTATACTAATTAGCTATCTTCTTAATATAGGCTTCTTGGGATAGCTACAGGAGCCTCTAGCTACAATTATATAGCATATAGATTCCTAGGAACCATTTTAGCTCGCTAAGGGTACTCATCTAGTATTCCTTGCTTAGCTCCTTGATTACTTCTTAAGCTTTCTTTTTATCTGTCTTTCTATAGCAGAAGACAATGTTATTAATATAAAAGAAGACAACTATTCTACCTTTTAGTATAATATATGGCTCCTAGGGTACCTCTTTAAAACCCAATTCTATTAGCAAGCTTATAAGATTCTTCTGCTATAACAGTGGTAATTATTGTAGTCCATAAAGGGCTTTTCTTAAGCGCAGTACTTTATCTGTCTTTCCTTTACTAAACCCTAGCAGTAGCTTTATATAGACAACCTTGTCAAGATTGTAATAGACAAACGCGTTAACTGCATCTATCTGCGTCGTCTCTAGGTTAAATTTTGCGGTAATCGCCATCAGGGTCCAGAAGGTCGTGCTTGCTAATATAGTAGCTCTTATAGGTAGGTTTCCTAGGGCCTGTTAATTTCCATATACTACTAAGCGTGCCTTGCATTTCTAAAGGAACCCGTGCTTATCTATCTTATGGATAAACACCTATATTAAGCCGAGGATCTGCTGTCCCTTTATATACTTCTTATCTGTTTCTTAAAATAACCTTATTTAATAATAAGATTATAGGTAGGCTTATTAAGCCTCTTAGAACTAATCTTAAAGAGGGTGCATATTAAGGTTATAGATCGACTAAGGTAGCAGAGGTAAGTTCTTCCTATATAATCTAACATTACATATTCTGCCTAATTTAAGCTTACTGTTATTGAATTAACTATTAAGGTTAAACTTCCTTCCTACTAAGAAGGCGCCTTAATAGGCTAAGGTAATCCTTTTGGTAACAAAGTCTTTAAACCTATTATTACCGGCTTTTTTAAACAAGTCTTTGACCGAATTATTAAACACCCCCTAAATATAAAAACTATCTCCTACTCGGTTAATAGTGTCCTAATTAGTATCTGACTTTATAAGATACTTAACATAAAAGGCATATAGAGATTCTTCGTCTTCTTCTATTAGAGGTAGCGTATAATACGTATCTTTGAGAGCTTTTGCAAGCTTAAGATCTGCTAACTCATTAAAGGCTTAAACTAGCTTATTATTAACGTCGTCGTTTTCCTCTTAAATTAACGGTTTAAATACTTTGTTATTATCTTCTAGAAGAACCTCGTTCTTAGTTAGGGCATTAGGGAGTTAAATCTTCTTAATTAGCGTATCTAATTCGGCGTATAGATCCTTTGAGATATCCATTTACTTACCATTAAAGAACGTCTTTTTATTAAAGATAACGTCCCTAGTAGAGATAATAATACTCTTATATAGGATCCAGATCCTATAAATATTAGTAGAGTTGTAGCCAATAAGGTAGCTAATATAGGCTCGCAGATCTAGCTTACTCAGCCTTTTCTTCTTTAGCTGGGCATCTAATATTATCGCGTACGCCCTACAGCCGTAGGCTTTTAGGTGCGCCAATTGTGGTTTTCTTAATCTCTTATTCGCTAGGTAGGCATAGAACCTCTTATATAGCGATTTCTATCCATTGCTTTCCCATAGCGTTTAATCTCAAAGGTAGACTGCATAGTTAACTATCTCATTCTATAGATTATATAGTAGATTAGCAGCAATTCTTATTGCACATCCTTTCTTAATAATTACACCCCCTAAGCGTTCAGCGGTACCGTTTTATACTTAGGTATATAGCGCCAAAGGCTTAAATATAATCCCTTAAGTCCATAGCCATTTCAGGGTTCTCCTTCTCCCTAGCTCGTTGTCTGATCTAATAGTATTAACTTTAAGGTTATACCTTAGACGAATCCATTAGATGAAATCTTTAAGTACTTATAATATCTCCTTCTTCTTGCTATGCGTTGTTATAAAATACGGGAAGGATCTTCCTAAGAAAGTATTATAGATAAGCATAACTTATATAAATCTGGCATGCGCTTCCTTAAGGTCAGTCTAGTTAATATAGAGGTTAAAATAGGGTTTATTAATTTTCTGTTTTAAGAACCTTCTTAAGACCTAACGCTTAATTTTGGCGAGACTGTAATGTTAACATTCCGTTATCTTAGGGCCTTAAAGCTGAACTCCTAGGGCGTTAATACCTAGATAATAAAGGCTTATAGGTCCTAGATAACCTAGACGCAGATACCATAGTTATGCATTACCTTTCATATCTAGATAAATATCTCTTAACAATACTCTGCGCTTCCGTTAGCGGCTTAGCAGTCGGCTTATATTAAACGCTAATAGACTTCCTGGTCGGACATATTTAATAGTCTATTATCTATAACGTTCTTCTATTTAACATAGGATTGTATTATCCTTCCAAACTAGAAGATTGTTGTCTCCTTTATTGTCCTAGTAGTACCCTTGTTTTTAAAGTAGATGGAACGACACTAGGTTCATATTAAAGTCCGTATAAAAGGCAACGTCCTTAAGACGTAGGATTCCCTTACTCTTATCTAGTTTTATAACTTAGACAGTAATATTACTATAGCCTAGTATAGGCACTTCTAAGCTACCGACGATGATATATTTATATCTTAAAGCTTTCCTAAAATTGTAAAAACAAGAGAGGTTATTAAAGATATGGAGAGTAGTTCCTAAGTCAAGAATAGTCAATAGCTTTAGTGGATGGAGTTAACTGGTGTAATACAATTCTAGGAATATTGCATTGGCTTCTCCTTTAATCTTCTTAACTATCTCCTAACTCTCGTCCTGTCATTATTAAGCTTTATTAACATTTGATTCCTTAAGCTTAAGTCATTCCACTTAGGCAGCTAGATTCTTGTCATGCTCTACCTTTTTACGCACCTTTTTCATTCATATACCCTTAGTATTAAATCCTTTAGGCCTCTTACACTTAAATAGATACCAACAGTTAGGAAGGGTATATCCCCTTATATTATATGCCAGGCATTTTAGGTTCTTTAACTTCTTAGAAGACGTCTCTTTAGTTAAATTTGTCCCTGCCCTTTTTTAACTGCAAAATAAGCTATTCCCTCTTCCCTTTTAGACTTTAGCAGTAATAGAGATATCCTCTTTAGACTCTCCTGCGAAGTCTACGTTAAATACACTCCCTCTAGTAGTTAAGGATGGTATAACTTTTAAGAGGTTTGCAAATGCTTCTTATAGCTCTATTACTACTTTACGGTTTTCTAATAAGTGAGCCTTTTTGGTATTATTTGCCTGCTTAGTATATATAACAAAATAGGTTTTACTTGTAGGTCGTATTGCATTTATAAGGTCCATTAGCCAGATCCCATTAGTTATCTGCAGAAGACCGTACTTCTCTACTATCTTTATCGCATGCTCCCATCAGTTAAGCCACTAGGTAATTTTTGCCTGCTTGAGTCCCTTAAGTAATTCTATGTACTGTAATTGTACCTTCCTTATTATAAAGTTCTTTAAAGGCTTAGTGTCTTCTTTTAACCGAATTAGCCATTCCTTAACTATAAGGGAAGGGCCGAACAGTAGCTTCTTCTAAATTAATACTGTAGACGTGATCTGGATGCATATCTGTTATAAATGCTCTTCCTATTTTAGGAAGTACTTTATATCCTAGTCGTAGTATCGTCTGCTGTTCTTATACGCTTTTTGTTAATTCGTTAAGAGCTACGCATACAAGGTTACATTCTTATTAAAACCTATAACCTTTAGATAAGGTGGTTTTTTAAGTAAACCTTCTTAAGGTGCTTCTGTAGCTTGGTTAACATAGGCCTAAATTTACTAATCCATAAGGGCTTAGAGTTGCCATAGCCATTATTCCCAGTCTTCTGGCTTATTAAGGATGATTGTTATTAACAAACTTATTAGTGGAGTTATTTAACTAATAGGCAAGTGAGGAATTAAAATGGTATTTTATTGTTAGGATTGTCCTTATTGTTAGGATTGTCCTTATTGTTAGGATCGTCCTATAACAATTAAGGTAGGATTTCTCGTGGAATCTTATAGAATCTCGTGGAATATTATATTAGAATCGTCCTATAACGATTAAGGTAGAATTTCTATTAGAGTCTGCGTCTTAACGATAAGGTATCAGAGTCTAATAATAAGGTAGAATTTCTTTAAATAATTGAGTAATAGCTGAATAGCTTCTTAAGTTGGTAGACTAGGCTTATAACTGTTATAAAGTTTATGTAGAGCAGTTTATTAATAAAATAAGTTAATTAATTAATGTTCTTCTAATGAGCCTCTAGGGCTTTAAGCTACGAAGAGACTTTACAGTACACGGGCTCCGTGCACGTGACTCATGCACATAACCTACGCCTTTAGAGAATACAGATTATCTAACAAGTTCCTCTACTGTACTTAGTTAGAATAGGTATATAGTATCCACGGCATCTCCTTTTAGGCGGCTTATAGTATAGCAAAGTTAACTATTAGGGGTAGGGTAGCAATTAATATTGCTATTTAGCTTGTTCTAAAGTTGGTTAAGGAAAGAGTGTAGCTTACTTTTCTTACTAGAATAGGTGGGAGAGTTAGGGAGGCGTTTAGATAACTTTTTTTTAGGGGCATTAACTAGCAAATTTGGGGTTGAGTTAGTTTTAGATGTATTCTTCTTATCTAGTATTTATAGGTTAATACTAGTAGGGATAGGTGGGGGTAACAGTATAGTAGATGGTGGGTTATAACAAATCTCTTTAACTTCCTTTCTTAGGGATTAGACTGTCTTATAATATTAAGCTTCTTATTAGGCAAGAGCGTCCATAAAAGCCTCTTAGAGACTTCTTATTTATTTAGTAAATAGGGTATATAAGTCATTTATAGACAAGGGGTTTTCTAGGTTATTCTACATGTTAGTTAGGGCAGGACGGAGTATATGGTTTAACGTAATATAGTGTTACGGAGTAAGTATAAGCAATAATAATATATAGCAAAGTAGATATTATTAAGCTACATATATAAACTATATAATAAAGTTAAGATATTGTGTAAGGAGAGAAGGTAAGGAAACGGGAAGAAAGGGTATATATTATTAGTTTGGTTGCTTAATTAATATATATATAGAGCAGGATAGGATTCAAGTAGCAGTCCTAGCAGAACTTGGCAGGATTTAGTAAACTTGGCAGAATATAGCAGAATGCGGCAGATTGCCGTCAGATTGCCGTAGATTGCCGGCAGATTACCATTAGATTGTCGTCTCGCGGTTAGTCTCTTCTTACTACGTCAGTAGAAACAAGTAGAAACAGGTAGACGTATATAAGGTGTCACGGAGGTATCCCATAACAGATCTCTACTAGGCGTAAAAAGCTATAGGTATTAATAGCTACTAGTTCCTATAGGATAATAATATTAGGAAGTATTTAAAGACTCTATAGCAGAGGAACGCATAGTAGAAAAAGTAGTAATTTACGGATAAGGGTAGGAATATACTACTTAATAGATATATAGAAGACGAGTTTAAAAGTGTTTACTGTAAGCTATAGGCCCACGGAAACTCCTTACTAAAACACTACCTTTATATGCTTATAGATATCCTACTAGGCTACTATATACTTACCTATGGTAGCAATAGGCGCTTTATTAAGATTTTAAACCTATTTACCTTTAAGTTTAAGGGGAAAGGCCCTACCCGCTATATGCCCCTAATATTTACTATACGCGCTAGTAAATAGGACTAGTATAGCCGCCTTAAAACTATTAGGGCTCTATATAATAAGAAGCTACTTATTTATATACTTAGCGGGCTAGCTTTTTACCTTCTATACTACTAGGACCTTAGTAATAAACTATTCCTAGACTTTAGTAAGTGGTTAATATAGTATAATATCTACCTAATTAAGAGCAGCGCTAGAGACTATAAGGCGGCCTTTTTATATAATTTATAGCGGAAGTAGATTGCTAAGGCATCTTAGTATATTAGTATCTTCTTATAGAAGAAGACCTATATTAAATAAAACGCTAGCACTAAGATGGTAGAGCTAAAAGGGGTTAATAAGAACTAGATTAGATATACTAGCGGGTAGAACTAAAAGTAAATAGTTAGCTACTATTTAAACTTACTAATATAGGAGTTTATATAGATAATAGCCGGCTATATACTATAAATAGGCTGCTTTAAGATTTATAGAGTAAGCGTTACCCCCCCCTAATATACTACTATTAATAATCTAGCTAGAGCTAAATATCTAAAAGGGTTAGTTTAGCCTTTATGTTAGCTAGATTAATAATTTTATAGCTATAGGCGCTATAAACCTCCTATTTTACCTTTAGGAGGTTATTTTATAGAACTTAGTAGTCCTTTATAAGATGTTTCTAAGTAGCCCTATATAGAACTATAAGGTCTTTTAGTATAAGGCTTACCTACCCTTTATACAGAAGGTTAAAGCCTACCTATAGTAAAAGGAAGAAGGCTTTAGCTAGCTATTAATATTCTACTAGGCTATGCCGGCTATTATAAATTGCCTAAAGACTATAGACGCCTAAAATAACTAGATAGTATATAAGCTATAGGTATTATTTAACTATATAGCCGAGTTTTAGTGGGCGTAGTCTTTATAGCTTTAATTACTTATATCTAGCAGCCTTACCTTTAGCTTAAAGTCTCTTTAGCATTTATATATTTATATTTAATAGTATATCTACTAGCGCCTTTATCTATTACGGAATTAAGCTAATATATATTAGCCTAGGTAATCGATATAGCTTCCCTTTTACTAGCGCCGCTATAGCTATAGCTATAATAAGGGCCTAAGTCTAAGCAGCCGCCTATATATTATATATACTATATAGTAAAGTCTATATAGGCCCTTTAGCGTAAATAAACTAAAGGGCTTAAAGGTAATTCTTTTATAGTAGCGCTAGATTTTAAATAGGGTAATAGATAGTAGGCTAACTAGCAGAATAAGCTCTAATAGTACTTCCTATAGCTTAAGGTTATTAAGGAGATTATATAGATTATATAGGCCTAGAGGATTAGCAAGGAAGCGGCTATATAGTAGGTTAATCTATAGTAGGAGTAGATATAGTACTTACTAAATTAGCTTTATAAACGGCTTTAAGTAAATAGAAAGGCTTTAAAATAGTATATAAAAGGTCCTTTATTAAAGCCTTTATCTATAGCTCCTTAGGTACTTATTTTAATACATTATAAGTTTAGTAAGGTACTTATATAATAGCGACGCCCGACTTAAAACGTAAATATCTTTATTAATCTATAGCTAATTCTTGCTATTTTAGTATAAGCAGAGAGCTCTTAGCTAGCTCTATATATAGCGCTTAATAAGGATTAAGAGCGCGGCGTTACTAGTAATTAAAAATCGACTATAAATATAGGGTAATATCTATATATACTAAGCGTATGGGTCTCTTTGCCTATAAAATCTAACTTAGCGGCTAATTTAGCCATATAAATTAAACCATGGATATACTATTATAATTCTACTGCTAATCATCTTTAAGGTAGTAATGTACTAAACTACTTAATATAAGGATAATATTATTCTATATAACCGGTTAATTAGTGTTAGTAAGAATAGCTAAATAATAAATAAGATTGGCCTAACCTGGTTAAATCTATTCTATTAGTATATAAAAGATCGCACTATTGGCACGTATCGGCTACTTATACTAGACGGTTACGGCAGCTATATTAACCCCAAATTTAACTAGTTCTACTTAGATTATAAAATTATTATTATCTGTATACTGGCGTATTCATGGCATCTACTACAGCCGCTTAATATAGGCTATTTTTTTGGCGCTAAAGCAGGCCTATAGACGTAGTATTAAACAGCTTATAGGCCGCGGTATTAACTATATTAATAAACGCGAATTCCTGCCACTATATAGGCAGGCTAGGCAAATAGCGCTATATTAAAATTATATACTAGTAGGATTTGTAGCTACTAGCCTTGTTCCATATAGCCCTAATCGCGTACTGTTATAACTATACGCTAAATATTAAACGCCATTACCCTAACGCCGTCCGCCGTTAAATATATCTTAGGTAGCTAAAATACCTTATAATATTACTAAGCTATAGAAGCAGATAGCCTTACTAAAGCGCTATCTTTAGCGGCGTATATATAGCCCACTAAGTATAATAGAATATGCCCTTAGCTAGCTTGTTAAGGGGTATAAAATAGCAATATTAATAGTATGTGTATGGTTTAATTTATATTAGCTAAATTAGCCACTAAGTTAGATTTTGTAGGTAAAGAGACCTATATATTTAGCATATATAGATATTACCCTATATCTATAGTCGATTTTTAATTACTAGTAACGCTACGCTCTTAATACCAGTTAAGCTCTATATATAGAGCTAGCTAAGAGCTCTCTACTTATACTAGAATGGCAAGAATTGGCTATATGTTAATAAAGATATTTACATTTTAAGTTAGGCGCCGCTATTATATAAGTACCCTACTAAACTTATACTATACTAAAATAAGCACCTAAGGAGCTATAGATAAAGGATTTAATAGAGGACTCCTTATATACTATTTTAAAGCTTTTTTACCTAATTAAAGCTGTTAATAAAGCTAATTTAGTAAGCACTATATCTGCTCCTACTATAGATTAACCTACTATATAGCCGCTTTCTTACTAACCCTCTAGGCCTATATAACCCGATTAATCTCCTTAATAACCTTAAGCTATAGGGAGTACTATTAGAGCTTATTCTGCTAGCTAGCCCGCTATTTACTGCCCTATTTAAAATCTAGTGCTACTATAAAAGGATTACCTTTAAGCCCCTTAGTTTACTTACGCCAAAGGGCCTATATAGACTTTACCGTACGGCATATATAATATATAGGCGGCTGCCTAGACTTAGGTCCTTACTATAGCTATAGCTATAGCTATAGCTACGGCGGCGCTAGTAAAGGGGAGGCTATAGTACTTACCTAAGCTAATATATACTAGCTTAATTTCGTAATAAATAGAGGCGCTAGTAGATATACTGTTAGTAGGTATGCCGTTAAACGTAAGTATATAAATACTAAAGGGACCTTAAGCCGAAAGGTAAGGCTATTAGATATAAGTAATTAAAGCTATAAAAACTGCGCCTACTAAGACTTAGCTATATAGTTAAATAACGCCTATAGCTCACGTACTCTCTAGCTATTCTAGGCGTCTATAGTCTTTAGATGGTTTATAATAGCTAGCTAGGGCCTTCTTCCCTCTACTATAGGTAGGCTTTAACCTTCCGCGTAAAGGGTAGATAGGCCTTATACTAGAAGACCTTATAGTTCTATATAGGGCTACTTAGGAATATCTTATAGAGGACTACTAAGTCCTATAGGATAACCTCCTGGAGATAGAATAGGAGGTTTATAGCGCCTATAGTTATAAGGTTATTAATCTGGCTAACTTAAGGGCCGAACTAACCCTTTTAAATATTTAGCTTTAGCCAGATTATTAACAGTAGTATATTAGGGGGGGTAACGCTTACCCTATAAATTTTAAAGCAGCCTATTTATGGCATATAGCCAGCTATTATCTATATAAACTCCTATAGTAGTAAGTTTAAATAGTAGCCAACTATTTACTTTTAGTTCTACCCGCTAGTATATCTAATCTAGTTCTTATTAACCCCTTTTAGCTCTACCATCTTAGTGCTAGCGTTTTATTTAATATAGGTCTTCTTCTATAAGAAGATACTAATATACTAAAACGCCCTAGCAACCTATTTCTACTATAAGTTATATAAAAAGGCCGCCTTATAGTCCCTAGCGCTGCTCTTAATTAGGCGGATATTATACTATACGGAGGATAGAGCAAAAAGATATTTCCCTTTCCTTTTTGGGACTAGCGATTTTCCCCATAAGGTTGTCCGTAAGGACACTGATATTTAGGGGCCTTTAGCGGGTCTTAGGGGCAGAAACCGCCTAAAATCCTGTTGCTTAGGCGATAAAACCTCCGTAACTAGACCTTTCTAAGGGGCAACCACTAGTCCCAAAAGGGAAAGGGAAATCTCTTTTTGCTCTATCCTCCGTATTAATCGCTATAAGGGCGCGAAAAGACTTCGGGGAAGATTTGAAGGAATAGTATAAATTCTATCTAAATCTAAGGGTATATAGCTCTTGCTAGGAACAAGACGTTGTGTAAAGAAGAGAAAGGAATATAGGAAGCTTATAACTAAATATTCGGGAGTCTTAGCAGTAGACGCGTGGGTATATACGCACGTGGGTTTTAACAGGTTTCAACCAAATTCCATTACATTAGTGGAATTTGGTAGAATTTAATTAAGTTAGTAGAATTTGGCAGAATTTAATTAAAGCATTGGAATTTATCTGTTGAGTATTTTACTAAGACATTCCTACTATAACTGGGCTAGTCCTGTTATAGTACCCCCCCCTTTTGCTAAAGGTCTAAAATAATTTAATTTAGTTAAGAACTTATAACTTATTGCGTTATAAGCATTATAATATATTTTAAGTTCTTTTTAATTTCGAGTTTCCTGCTATTATATTTTATGTATTTATGTTAGGTGGCAATCGTTTACCTTTATATTATGTCTATCTAGCTAGAGTAGGCCGCGAAGGATAGTCTTTATAGAATTCTTTTACTAAGGTAGGTGTGTTGGCCTTAATCTGGTTATAGGTTTCCCAGGTTTATGTTTTATATCCTTCCTACTTAATAAGAAGTTTAAATTATTTAGATTATGGTTTCCATCGTATATTGTTAATTAAGTTAATAAAATAAGAACCATTACCGTTATTAACAATTATAGAAGGTGGTGGTGGCACTTTATAAGTTATAGGATTATCTTTTAAAGGTTGCAATAAGCTTATGTAAAACGTCAGGTATATTTTTATTTTAGTTGGTAGTTTAAGCTTATAGGCGTACAGGCTTAGTTTCTTCTTAATTTAGTACGGGCCTATAAACTTCCAATTGAGTTTCTTTAAGGGCCGTTAAGTCTTTAGGTTTCGTGTATTTAGGTAGGCTATATTACCTTCCTTAAAATCCCATACAGGAGCTTGTCCTTTATTTGCATTCTATTCCTATAACATTTAAGCGTATGTTAATTTACTTTGTAATAGTTCCGTTAACTGCTTTATTTAATTAGCAAAGTTATACGCGTTAATTAACTAAATCCGTTTAATTGTAGGTCCTATTATATTAATTTTAGGTTATAGTTTAAATCTAAGTTAAGGGTCTTATCCGTAGGTCATATAGAACAGCATCACGCCTATTAATACGTTTATTGTATTATTTACAGTAAACTTAGCTAAAGGCAGCCATTTTTCCTAGTTGTTTTGCAGGTAGGAGTAGTATATTTATAAGTATTGTTCCATAATTATATTTATAATTTTAGTTTAGCCATCTATCTTTAAATAAAATGCAGTTAAGAGTTATATTTAAATGCTTAATTATTTATATAAAGCTTGCCAGAAGTCTAAAACAAACTGGCTTCTATAGTTAAATATTATTATATTAAGAAGTCCATATAGCTTAAAGACGTACTTAATGAAACATTTAGTTACTAATATTATATTAATCGAGTCTATAGGAATTATATGTCGCATTTTTATAAGATGGTTGACGACTACCATAACATTTATAAACCTATTACTGTTAGGCAAGTCAACTATAAAGTTGATTAAGATATCTCGCCATCTTTATATTGGAATTGGTAATGGTTAAAGTACTCCTTACTTCTTTACATAAGAGGTCTTTCCACATACGCACGTTCTGCATACTTAAACGTATTTTTATACATAGTCGTGTATTATAGGCTAGTAGTATGCTTATTAAATAATCTTATAAGTCTTTATATAGCCAGGATATCCTACTATAGGGGAATTGTATACAAATTTAAGTATCTTAAATTATAAGGGTTTAGAATTTGGGACTACTATCTTCTATTAATAGTATAGTCAATTATTATAAATTTCGCATTTGGCAAGTGTAATATCTTTATACTATCATTTTCCTATTTAAATCGCTTTTGTTACATTTACTATCTATATATCATTCTTATATTTATATTCCATTAGCTTATTAATTTCTATTTCCTATTTTTTAATTTCTAATTTATTTCTATTAAGTTCCGTGTCTAGGAATATAGGACATAGTTTCTTAAAACATTTAGGGGGCAATAAGATCTATAATTAATTCATAATCCGTTTATCTAAGGCGTTCACAGGTAAGTCTTATAATTGTCTTATTAATATATTAGGCTTCTAATTAAGTTTGCCTAGTTAGTATATAATCTTAAAGTTAAATTGTAAGAGGTATTTAGCCTAATAAATTTGGCGCTATATTAACTGCTTTATAGTTATAAAGTACTACAGGTTTTTATGGTCCATTAACATACATATTAGAAACAACAATCCTTTAAGTTCTAGACGCTATTATTTAAAGCATCTGACAATTACAAGCAGTTCCTTATTATATATCTTATAGTTTAATTTAGCAGGGGCAAGCTTTTAAGAGAGAAAGGCTACTAGACGTAGCTTACCATTCTTATTATATTGCGATAATACTCCCCCTAGGGCATAATTAGATAAGTCTGTTTTAATAACACATTTAAGGTTAGGGTTAAAGTAGATAAGAATTAGAGCAGTTATAAAGTATTATTTTAAGTCGTTAAAAGCTTATTTACATTTAGCAGTCTATTTAAATTTCACGTTTTTTCTTATTAGGTTTACCAATAGTTAGGCAATTTTTAAGAACTAATTAATAAATCAACAATAGAAATTTGCAAATCCTAGGAATCCTTAAATATCTTATATATTACTAGGGCTTTCCTAGTTTATAACCGCAGCAACCTTTTTAGGGTCCATTTAAATTCCATTATAGGATATAATTAGGCCTAGGTATATAACTTCGGACGCGTAGAACTTGCATTTCTTAATATCACATTATAAACCCGCATCTTGCAGACGTTTAAGGACTATTTAGATATATTTTTAATGCTTAGAAAGCGAAGACAAGTAGATTAAAATATCATTAATATACGTGGTAATAAATATATTAAGGAATTCACAAAGCATATTATTAATGTATTACTAAAATATACTAGGACCATTCTTTACACCAAACAGCATTACTAGGTATTTAAAGAGTCCCCATCATATATAAAAGGCTATATACTTCTTATCTCCTTCTTAAACGCGAATTCGATTAAAAACAGCGACTATATTAAGTTTTATAAAATATTATGCCTTTACCAGGCGGTCAAGCGTCTCTTAGATTAAGGGGATTAGATATTAGTTTTAAATCGTAATTGCGTTTAGGGCTTAGTAATTAATATAGAATCTTAAGCCTCCTTCTAGCTTTTTAATAAATAGTATAGGGGAGGTGAATGGAGATTAACTAGGGCGAATAAATTCTTTTTCTAGATGCTTATTAAGGTATTATTATATTATAAGCAGTTCTTCTTATAACATTCCGTACAGTGGACTAAACTTTAGTATTATACTAGGTTTAAGTTCTATCTTAAAATTATATTTATCCTAATATAGGGGTAGCTAGTCTATAAATTATTTTTTAAACTTATTAATTAGATTATGGTACTCCTTAGGTATAAGAGGTCAAGGGTCAATATACTACTTTAGTTCTAGTACTTTCTTAATATCTTCCATTATTATAGTAAAGATTTTATAATCTCGTTTTCTTGCTAATAAAATAAAAGGTGCGGCTTATATTATATAAATTTTAAAAGGTTTCAGCATAACGTCTTTACATTCTTTACTACAATTAGTAGTTATAGCCTTATTATTTTAGTTTAGGGTCCATAGCAGGGGCAGTTTATATTATATCAAATTTAAATAATCTTATGCATGTTTATAGGGCAGGTGGTATTTTAAGCAATAACTTCGGCAGTAGGTTATGTAGAATTTTAGTATTTCTTTAACCCAGCTAATTAAAGGGTTATGTCGTTTTAGCTATCTATATCTAAGTATTATCTTATATTGCTTTAGGGGTATTACAAATAGGGAAACGTATTTAAGGTATTCGCCCATCCGCATTTTTATAAGAGCGTAGTATATTAATTTGCTATATATTAAGGGTTTGCCGTTAAAGCCTTATAGGCCTTAAGGCTTATTAAGTTTCTTTAAATTTAGGCGTTAGGTTTTTGCGTAGTTTATATTAATAAAGCCCATACTAGTAGCTCCACTGTCTATAAGGATTTATACCTCCTTCCATTTTCTAAGTATTTAAATTTCGCCAAGTACATTAAGGGAGTTATATTATATATTAGCGCTAGAAGAGCCTAGACACTTATATTCTTCCACTTCTTGTCCTAAGGTATAACTTGGCCCTAGAACAATTCATTTTCTAAGTTAGCTAAGGATAAGATGCTTTATAATAACTAGGTATAATTTATAAAATAAGTATAAGTTAAGAAGTAAGTATGGCTTAAAGAACAAGTATAATTTAAGGAGTGGGTACGATTTAAAAACTAGGAGAAACTACCACAGACTTTTTTAAAAGGGTAAGTTCGGCAATTCCTTTAGATATATCCTTTTCTACTATATCTAAAGCATTCTCTATTTATAGCTTAGGTTCTTTGTTTATTAGTTCCTAAGGGTGCATAGGATTAAGTAGCGTTAAGGTCTATAGGGTCGTGCGTAGGTTTTAGAGAAGGGTCGCGCTTTGGGGTATATATTAGTTTTATAGGGTCTTAAACGCGAGGCGTAGTTGGTTTCAGAGAACGAGTTTATTTGTTATATTAAAGGTCCTTATCAATTCGTTAATATATTATAGTAAATTTAGGTAGGTCCTTTAGCAGTTCCCTATCTACTAACTATGCTCTAATTTTATCCAAAATAGCTTATTAAAGAGCAGCAACTTTAGCAGCTTTATTCCAATCTAGTTTACTAATAAGGCCTAGAAATTCCGAAAAGAAGCTAGTAAAGTCTTGGTTCCGTTGTTATAGGTTTTTAAGTTTAGTAATAGCTATATATTCGTAGCTGGTATTATTATATATTCGTTCTAGTAGAGAGACAAAGATTTTAAAATTAATAAAGGTGCTATTGCGGAAGAATGGGTCCATGGTTTATGTTGGGAATGAGGCAAGCTGCCGTCACGCCAGGCATGTTGCCGTTACGTGCTGACGTGGCCCTAGCGTGGTGAGGAACCTTAAGTTCCTTACCCCTTTCCTTATTCCTATTAAAAAGAATTAATAATTATTATACTATCTACAAACCGTAGCTACGTAATATCCCCTTGTGTAACCAACACTGATCAGTGGTTAACTTTACTGTTATACTACAGAACAGCTAGGTATCACTAAGAAGAGACGAGCCACTGTACCAGTGCTACTCGTGCTAGAGGAAGCTGTCTTTTAAGGTCAGAACTGGTCCTAAACCTTAAATAGAACTCTTCCACGAATCTAAGGATCTAAAGGCTAGAACTGGTCCTGAGCCTTTCTAAGATTATAAATTCTTGCGTCCATTACGCAGAATAACACGCTTTACGAGTCTTCGCGATTTAAGGCCAGAACTGGTCCTGAGCCCTATAACCGCAAATATACGTCACGAACGCGTACTAAACGACAAACGCGTACCAAATGATAAATATACATTATGAACGCGTACCAAACGACAATTCCTATACTAATAACACTTCCCTCCCTCCAAAAATATGGCTACGCCTACTTTAAATAACTGGAAAGACTCCTTACTACTAGGGGTAGCTAAGCACGCGAAACTTATTAATGAAGATTAGGACGAATTCGCCTTTAATATAATAACTTATACCGTAAAACAAGTTAATGGCTTTCTCCTACACTATATTATATTCTACCGAAATAGATGCTACGCCGATTTATAACTATGGGAGTATTTTAGGGAGGATTTTGTGGGATGGACTGCTGATACCTAGGCACTTAGCAACGTTAATATTGTTTGGGATTTTTAAGACTTCCTCCATAGGAATAGGGTATATGTTGCTGAGAATAGTAACCCAATTGCTAGTAATATTTAGGCCGTTATTACTAGTATAGAAGAACCAATATGGACGGAAGCTAAAATTATACGTTAACTATAAAAACCTAAAAACAACCCATATTCTTTAAAAGGCAACTTTAATTCGTATTAAAACCCCTAGAATACTGACCCCCTACTTAGAGCTACTCTCCCACCTAGAGGTGCCCTCCTATTTAGAGTTGCTCCGCCTCTACCTCCTCCACTCTAGCTAACCGGTGAGCCTTTACTACGAGAAGTTATGAATCTAATAAAGGTATATTCGGACAAAGAAAAGAAGTTTGGAGGAGAACTATACAATATACTTAGAGCAAAACTACAGGTCTTCTATAACTGTTGCAATAAGGTTGGAATTCAACGCCACTAGTACTATTACGCTTTCTCTATTATATTAAGGGGACGGGTAGTAATATTCTATTACGACCATATTGCGGGTAAAAACTATAGCTTTAATATAATGCTTTAGCTTACTAGAGCCCACTTTAAGACTAATAAGAATCGCTAACTTTATATATCCAAATAGTGAAAGACTATGTTTTAGAGAGTTATTGCTTCTAACCTAATAAAGACTTATTTAGAGTGCCTTTAACTACTCTTTAATAAACTCTAGAAAATCTAATATGGCCTTACTAAAACCTACCAAAATGAGAACAGCCTAAGGGACTAGGTTATCTTAGCATACTATAGCGTTCCTAAGTATAACTTGGCGCTATACAAACCTGCGGATACGTTTGAAGGAGTATATGCTAAGCTACACTCTACTGTAGGTACTGCAATGCGAACATAAGAATCTTAATAGCTCTATACCGAAAACCCTACCTAAACAAGTATTCCCAACTAATATGATCACAACTGGACTGATCGAATATATGGTGGCCGTGGTAGGGAATACGGAAGAGGGTATAATTAATATTAACTATAAGGCAACCGTGGAGGTCCTTATAGAGGTTTATTTCGAAGTAATTGCCAGAAGAAGTGCTATATTTGTAAGAAACCAAAGTACTAGTTAACTAGACACTCCCTTAATAAGTGAAAAGAGGCATATAATAAGTTCCGTTAAAGTATAAGAAACGTTGGAAATTATAAAATCACTACGGCCTACTTCTAAAGCTTCCTGGTTTAATACGAAGGCGTAGAAGATCTTAAGGGTAAGGTTAATAAGGTTAAACAGCTCCTTATAGATATAGAAATTGAGGACTACTCCCCTAACCAATACTTTACTGAGTATGGTGAGGTAGATGGCATATAAACCGTTACTATTTTTAATGATTAATCTACGCTCCATTCTATTACGAAATTAGATATCTTTAATGAGCCAAAGGAGAGCTCTGCGTTTTCCTTTAATAACAGATACTCGGCGAACGTCTTCTATGGTATTATGCCGGATACTAGAGCCGTAGGAGTATCTATAGTAGGAGAACCTTAAGTTCGAGCCCTTTAGCAGCTTAATAGCTTTGTTTAGATTAACCAATTAACGGCAGGCCAACATACAATTTGCTTTGGTAAAGGTACTATAATCTCTCTTGGTATAATTAGGGTCTAAACCCCCTTAGGATATATTACTTTCTATATTATTCCTACGAACACTCCGTTTCTATTTTGTATTAAAGATATGGATAAATTAGGCGTTAGGCTTAATAACCTTAAGAATATATTTATTTAGGGAGATAATTGGGTGCCTATTATATGCAAGTAGGGTTACCCCTAGTTGCTCCTTTATTAACTAGAAAAGAGTGTTGCTTAAAGCTACTTAACTAAGTCGGAATTACGCTAACTGCACTATTATTTTAGCTACCTATCCGTTTATTAATTGCTTAGGGTTCTTCAGTAAGCAGGCTATAAAGTTAAGGTTAAGGCAATTAAGCATTTTATAAAGTACTACTATTACTGCCAAATAAACCAGAAGTCCCCTAGCCGATTTAAGTTCACCCTTAAAGATAACTACAACTTTAACTTCTGTATTATCATTAACGTTATATATTTTAGCGGTAAGCTAGTACTCTAAGTTATTAACTTCTTAACCTCCTTTCAAGCCGCACAATTCTTAAAGGATATGTCAGCTAGGAACGCATGGGATACCCTTTAGTTATACTAGATTAATGTCTACCTAAGACCCCCTAATTAAATTATCTACAACGTAGAAAAGAACTTCTTATCTATAGAGTTTTGATAATAGATAAAGGCAATGGCAATTAAGGTTAAGGAAGTCCCTATTAAGGCATATAATAGTGTTAGAAAAGTGGAGCGATATCACGCGCTATTACGCCGCGCATATAAGATTATCTCTTTAGAACTAGAGGACGCTAGCGAAGAACTTACCTTATAAATGGCTATTAAAGCTATTAATGATTTTGCTAGCCTGGATAGACTTATACCCATATTGCTAGTCTTTGGCGCCTACCCTTAAATAACTAACGATTCTCCACTATCTCCCTCCATTGTGCAACGAGCTGAGGCTATTCACAAGGCAATAAAGGAGGTATAACGTCTCTACGCCACACGCCAAGTTAACGACGTACTAGGAATAAGAAATGGCCTAAATACCTTAACTACGCTCGATCTGCCACTCTAGTCTAAGGTACGCGTATGGCGTAAAAAGGGAGGATAGTCAGGCCTACATTAACTTATTATAATTAATGGCCAGACTTATACTATTTAGATACCTTATAGACCTACTTAATTCCGTTTAACTATTATTAAGCCTTACTATAAAGATAACAGTTCTAAGCCTTTATAGGATGCCCTAGAAGATGCTCTAAAGGAGAACTATAATTAACATGCTCTAGAAGGCGACTATGATCCCAATATAATATTAGTAGATGCGCCACAACCACGACGCGGTAGAGGTCGCCCAAAGGGATCACAAAATCGCCAATATCTTGTTAATTTTGAAGAGTAATTTATTGCCGCTATTAAAAATGGAGTTAAGTTATTAATGGCCTTTATAACAGCTAAGGAGAAGGATAACTTTAAACTCGCAAAACAGCTCTAAAAGGAAGGTTATATTATAACTCTAGGAGCTCCTTTCTAAGTATCTAATAAGCAGGAGATTGAGGGTCTTATTGCAAGAGGAGTCTTTAAATTTAAGAAGTATAACCCTACTAAGTTTAATAGAGTTCGCATCTTTAAGTTAAGAATAGTTAATAAAATTAAGGGTAAAGCTACTAACGC
>Ga0307507_10002354_pt1 | contig 40050 bp, 15 predicted proteins | sample 7_EM_MG_FD_207223 | JGI IMG/M metagenome (GOLD analysis project Ga0307507, IMG submission 207223) | Populus trichocarpa ectomycorrhiza microbial communities from riparian zone in the Pacific Northwest, United States - 7_EM | ecosystem: Host-associated > Plants > Roots > Unclassified | place...
CGAGGAGCCTTAAGCTCCTCGCCCTCCCCTAATTAACAAGAAGCATATTAACCAACATCACTATAACCCTACTCGAGTAGTCGTTATTGGTGAGTCACCCTATATGACCAACACTGATCAGTGGTTGAATACACAGTCAACTACAGAGCAGCTAGGTTTTCAAACAGAAGAGACAGTCTCGTGCAGGGGTGCCATATGCGCTTATATGGAATGGATCCCGGCGATACTGTGCTACCTTAGACTTGCGGAAAACTAGTAATAGAAGTGTCACTGAGTACTAGGAGATACTAAGTTGCGTCTATTACGCAGAACAACCACGTTTACGAAGATTTGGTTAAGTACTTTAGGTCAGAAGTGTCACTAAACCTAAGGTCCCAAGTCAACATCCGAAACGCGTTAACTACATCTCAAATTGCCTACCTTTTGACAGCAAACCTACAAGATCCTACAAAACCAAAAATCCTACCTACCTTCGACGTACGACACCCCGTCAATTCTACACCTACTATGGCGTTAACCTACCCAAAGAAGTATGAGGAAGACATTAACCTAAAGACATAGAACAAAGCCATAATTAACCTTACAAACGCTAATAAACAAGACTTAAATGGATTTTTATTATACCGTATAGCACATTATAAGGATAGTAAATACAACGATACCGCGCTATGGGAATGTATAAAGGAGGACTTTATTAAATGGACAAAGGAAATATAGGCCCCCATAAACAAGGATATTGTATAGGACTTCCATAACTTCCTTTAGGAGAATAGAGTATTTGTCCCTAAGGACAGGGGTACTATTAGAGACAATATTTAGGAGCAGGTTATTGACATAAAAGAAGAGTATAAATAGACCCTATAAGAAATTGAGCACTAACTACGCACTATAAGGAAGCTTAACTTACAATGGAACCTAGGCAATATACCTCTAGAGACAAATCTACCTCTGCCTTTAACCCATCTATATCCAATTCAACCCATAACTTTAACGTCAAATACTATACCCCAATAAGAGTAGGCACAGGATCCTATTACTTCGCAATTTAACAGCCTTTGGACTCCACTAACCAGACCTACGTCCCCACTATAGCCTATAATACAAACCCTACCTCCGTCTTAATCTTAAATTAGAGGTAGTTTAAAATTACTTATAGAGCTTACGAAGCTCTATTTAGATTAGGAGAAGAAGTTTAGTGGGGAATTATATAATATTCTTAATTCAAAACTACGTATCTTCTATAACTGTTGCTAGAAGGTAGGAATAGAGTCTAATTAATACCATAATGCCTATTCCATTATGCTTAAGGGTCAAGCTAGTATCTTCTATTATAATCATTTGGCAGGAAAAGGATATAATTTTAACCACATAATATATAAGTTAAGATACCACTTCAAAACAGAAGAGAATAAGCAGCAGTATATATCAGAATAGAGAGAGACTACCTTCCTAAGGATTATTGCTACAAACCCAGGTATCCCTCAGCTTAATTGTCTTTAAAAGCTCTTTAATTAACTTTAGATGATTTAGCGTAGTTTATCTAAATTATATTAAGAGGATTTCAGCCTACGCGATTAAGTCATTAGCGCATACTAAGGCGTTAAAAAATGCAATCTTGCTCTCTTTAATCCTACAAATACTTACAAAGAAGTATATACTTAACTAAGATCTTCTATTAGCACTGCTCTACGCTCTTAAGAAGTACAGCAATTTAACACCCAACTTTAGTCTACTTTAATCAACCCGGACAACCTAGCTGACCAACACGATTACAACTGGACTAATTAAACATATGGTGGCTGTAGTAGGCAATACAGCAGAGGGTATAATCAACGACCACGAAATAAAGGTAGAGGTCCTCATAGAGGTTCATTTTAAAGTAATCGCCAGAAGAAGTGCTACATTTATAAGAAACCGAATTACTGGTTAACTAGGCATTCTCTTAATAAGCAAAAGGAGGTATATAACAAGTTTCACCAGAGTGCAAGAAACGTTAGAAATCGCAAGGTCACTACAGCCTACTTTTAAAGCTTCCTAGTTCAATATAAAGGCGTAAAAGATCTTAAGGGTGAGGTTAATAAGGCCGAATAGCTCCTTATGGATATGGAAATTAAGGACTACTCTCCTAACTAATACTTTACTAAGTATAGTAAGGTAAATAGCACATAAACCGTCACTATTCTAAATAACTAATCTACACTCCACTCTATTACGAAGTTGGATATTTTTAATAAGCTAAAGGAGAGTTCCACGTTCTCCTTTAATAATAGATACTCAGCGAACATTTTCTATAGTATTATGCCAGACACTAGAGCCGCAGGAGTATCTATAGTAGGAGAACCTCAAGTTTAAGCCCTTTAGCAGCTTAATAGCTCTGTCCAGATTAACTATTTAATAGCAGGCCAACACACGATTTGTTTTAGCAAGGGTACTATAATCTCTCTTAGTACAATTAGGGTCCAAACCCCCTTAGGGTATATCACTTTCCATATTATCCCTATAAATACCCTATTTCTATTTTGCATTAAAGATATAGATAAATTAGGCGTCAAGCTTAATAACCTTAAGAATATACTCGTTTAGGGAGATAATTGGATGCCTATTATACGCAAGTAGGGTTACCCCTAGTTGCTCCTTTATTAACTAGAAAAGAGTATTACTTAAAGCCATTTAACTAAGTTAGAGTTACATTAACTACACCGTTGTTTTAGCCACCCATCCATTTACTAATTACTTAGGGTTCTTTAGCGAGCAGGCCATGAAGTTAAGGTTAAGGCAATTAAGCATCTTATAAAGTACTGCCATTACTACCAAATGAACTAGAAGTCCCCTGGCCAATTTAAGTTTACCCTTAAAGATAACTACAACTTTAACTTCTATATCATCGTTAATGTTATATATCTTAGCGGCAAGCCAGTACTCCAAGTTATTAACTTCTTAACCTCCTTCCAAGCCGCACGCTTCTTAAAGGATATATCAGCTAGAAATGCATAGGATACCCTTTAATTATGCTAGATTAATGTCTACCTAGGACCCCCTAATCAAATCGTCTATAATATAGAAAAGAACTTTTTATCTATAGAGTTTTAACAATAGATAAAGGCAATGGCAATTAAGGTTAAGGAAGTCCCTATTAAGGCACATAATAGCATTAAAAAAGTGGAACAATATTACGCGCCATTACGCTATGTATATAAGATTATCTCTTTAGAACTAGAGGACACTAGTAAAGAACTTACCTTATAAATAGCTGTTAAAGCTATTAACAATTCCGCTGGCCTAAATGGACTTATACCCACGCTACTAGTTTTCAGCGCCTACCCTTAAATAACTGACAATTCTCCACTATCTCCCTCTGTTGTGTAATAAGCTGAGGCTATTTACAAGGCAATAAAGGAGGTCCGACATCTCTATACTACACGTTAGGTCAATAATGCACTAGGAATAAGAAATAGCCCAAACACCTTAACTACGCTTAATCTGCCACTCCAGTCTAAGGTACGCGTATAGCGTAAAAAGGAAGGGTGGTTAGGCCTACATTAACTTATTATAATTAATGGTTAAACTTACACTATTTAGATACCTCATAGACCCACTTAATTCCGTTTAACTATTATTAAGCCTTACTATAAAGATAATAGTTCTAAACCTTTGCAAAATGCTATAGAAGATGCCCTAAAGGAGAGCCACGATTAACGAGCTCTAGAAGGCGACCACAATTCTAGTATAATTATAGTAGATACACCGCAACCATAATATAGTAGAGGTCGCCCAAAAGGATTACAAAATTGCCAACATCTTATTAATTTTAAAGAGCAATTTATTGCCGCCATTAAGAATAGAGTTAAGCTATTAATGGCCTTTATAACAGCTAAGGAGAAGGCTGATTTTAAACTCACAAAACAGCTCTAAAAGGAAGGTTATATTATAACCCTAGGAGCTCCTTTCTAAGCATCCAATAAGCAGGAGATTAATGGCCTTATTATAAGAGGAGTCTTTAAATTCAAGAAGTATAACCCTACTAAGTTTAATAAAGTTCGCATCTTTAAGTTAAGAATGGTTAATAAGATTAAAGGCAAAGCTACTAATACCCTATTTAAGAAATCAAGGCTTGTTATCTAAGGTTATAATAATAATAGCAAGGAGGTAATCCTTATGCAATCTCTTACGATTTAACAAGCTAGTTAGCGAGTCATTATTGCGCTAGCTCCCTCCTTAATAAAGAATAGAATAGCAGTCTATTTATAAGATATTACTTAGGCCTACACCTAATCAAAAACGCACCTTTAGCGCTTAATATTGGCATACCTTCCAGAGTAAATTTGCTACCAATATCCTAAAGATACTATTATGGTTATGCTTAAGCCATTATATAGAATCGCAGAGGCAGGAACTTATTAGTGGGCTACCTATAGCAAGCACCATAAAGAGAAGCTTTTAATAACTACTTTTACATTTAATCCATGCTTCCTTATTATAACCATAGGAACTCCATTTGGAATTATTAGCATATAAACCAATAATATAATTATCTTAGGAGACGACCAATTCTTGGCCCTTAAAGAGGATAAGCTAGTAAAGGCAAATCTTATGGTAAAGCTAAAGGAAAAGCTTAATTTAACAATACCATTACTTTTTAATAGATGCATCCTCTCCCTAAACAAGGATTCTATTACATTACGCCAGAAGGGTTAAGGTAAGAAGATCGACGTTATTAATGTTAATTCCCTAAAGCAAGGATATATAGAGCAACGCGCTTGCAGAGCTTATGTTGCTTCTATCTATTAACCTAAGGCTTTATTTAATCTCTCTATTACCGCCCAACACTAGGAACCAACTAAGGACAATATTCTTGCCCTAAATAAACGTCTTTCCTAGCAAATAAACTATTTTAATTGGGGACTACTCTATATGCCTATTAATCTTCCCACTGCCAAGCTCTTTATATTTGTTAATAGATCGTTTGTAAATAACAAAGACTTTAGCTCCCAGTTAGGATATAAGATTATTATTACAAACAAATCTACTAAAGAAAACAACTTTATAATCCATGGCAATCTTATCCATTAGAGCTTAACCAAGAGTAAGTATATTACTTAAAGCGTTCTAGCATTAGAGATATATAGAATAGTTAGCAGAGTTAATATAGCAATTACAATTGGAACTACCCTAAAGATAATTATAGATTAACTTAAACTTCCTGTCATCCCTATAATTGTATATACCAACTTATACTCCCTCTATAAGTGCTTAGTTAAGCTTGGTACTATAAAGAAGAAGCGCCTTATAATTAATATTATAGCACTTCATCAATCCTATAAACGGTAAAAACTCTTTAAGATTTAATAGATTAATGGCCAAAACAACCCAGCAGATGTAATAATAAAGGTAAACCCAAATAAGGCTCTAGAGACGTTTGTTAACACAAATACTCTATATATATAAGTTAAAGGTTGGGTTAAAAGGGAGTAGGATTCCACCGCAACTGCCTAACAAATTCCACCGTAACTGTCCACCGAGTTCCACCGCAACTATCCACTAAGTTCTACTGCAATCTGCGGACCCTTACTTTAGCTAGCTAATTAGGATTTTCCATCCCCGGGATAGAAAATTACTATTGGCTCGCTTACAACTAGCGCCTTGGCAACACCTTTGTATTCGCGTTAACCCCTAACGGCCTTCCTCTTCTCTTCTCCCTCTTCTTCTTCTTCTCTTTAGCTTAGTGTCTTTATATAATTTTGTTACTTGTATATAGATGGCAACTACAAAAGAAGAGTTGCCAGTGTCGGGAATAAGACAAGTGGTCGTCACGTGTCGTCACGTGTCGCCGCGGCACTAGCATAGCGAGGAGCCTTAAGCTCCTTGCCCTCCCCTAATTAACAAGAAGCATATCAACCAACATCACTATAACCCTACTCGAGTAGTCGTTATTAGTGAGTCACCCTGTGTGACTAATAGAAAATGAGTTTAGTAAATAGGAAGGCGAGCTTATAAATAAGGAGCTAGTAGAATAGAAACTACCCCATTAACACTAGAAATTTAAGGATGTGTTCTCTAAGGTAGTATTAAATATACTCCACCTTACTAACTATATAACCATAAGATTAAGATTAAGCTAGATAAGGAAGACATACTTAGCTATAGCCCCCTTTGTTAGCAGTCTACTGCCAAATTATAGGCTATAAAGTAGTACCTTATTAATAACCTAAATAAGGGCTTTATTAAACCTAGTTAAGCCCCTTTTAACTCGCCTATTCTCTTTACTAAAAAGCTAAATGGAGGACTTTGTTTTTATATTAACTACTGCAAACTAAATAATATAACCCGTAAGGACCGCTACCTACTGCCCTTATTTAATGAGACTTTAACCTAAATGAGTAGAGCTAAGATCTTTACTAAGCTTAATATCTGTTAGGCTTTTTACCGGATTAGGATAGACCCTGGATTAGAAGATCTTACTATATTTTGGACCCGTTATAGAATATATAAATGCAAAGTACTTCCTTTTGGACTGACTAACGGACCGGCTATGTACTAGTGATATATAAATAATATACTTTTTAACTACCTTAATAACTTCTATATGGCCTACCTAGATAATATTATAATCTACTTTAAGAATAAGTTAGAATACGAGGAGCATGTCTATAAAGTCCTACAATAGCTCCGCAAGGCTGGTCTCTAGGCCAATATTAGGAAATTGGAATTCAGTATTAAGCGTATAAAGTACCTAGGTTTTACTATTAGTATAAATAGAATTAAGGCTGACCTAGAGAAAACGGCCGTAATTAACTAGTAGACACCCCCACGGACTGTAAAAGGGGTGTAATTATTTTTAGGTTTTTGTAACTTCTACTAACGCTTTATTAAGAACTATAGTAGAATCGCCTAGCCTCTTAACCGCCTTACTAGAAAAGACCAGCCATTCTACTTTAACGCTATATATATACAGGCCTTTAATAAGCTTAAAAAACGGCTGGTATTGGCTCCCCTACTTGCCTACTTTAACCTAGAACGGCCCTTGATGCTAGAAACTAATGCCTTAGATAGCATAATAGCCGGCGTTTTCTCCTAGAAGTAACCTAACGGAGAATAGCACCCTATTATATACTATTTAAAGACTATAATAGATGCCAAGCTAAACTACTATATCTATAATAAAGAAATGCTAGCTATTATCTCTAGCTTTTAGTAATGGCGTATATAGCTAGAGGGGACCCCTAAGCCCATTAAGGTAGTTTCGGATTATAAGGCCCTAGAATACTTTATAATAACTAAGGCCCTTATAGCCTGGTAGGCACGCTAGGTGGATATCCTATCTTAGTTTAACTTCTTAATTATATATAGACCAGGTGCTACAAACCATGCGGATGATTTTATAAGGTGTAAACAGGACCTAGGTAACTAGGCGGCTATAAAGATCTTATTATAGACCTAGACACTACTATAACCAGAGCACCTTAACCCCTAGATATAGGCAGAGCTAAATACAGACCATTTAGATGCTAAGATATATCCCATTAACTCTATAGAACTTAACCTTATTAATAAACTACTGCAGGCAAACCGTACGGCCCCTTCTCTACAGGAGTACCGTAAAAAGGTAAAAGATGCTACTAGCCTATGGTCCCTTAAAAACGGACTGCTTAAGCACTAGGAATGGCTAGTGGTGGTAAAGGAACAGAATTTATGGACCTAGCTTATCACTAAAGCATATACCTAGGTCTCTATGGCCTACCCTAGAAAGAATAAGACCTGTAAGATTATTAGTAACCATTACTACTGGCCCGGAATAGTTATAGATATTAACCGCTATATACGGAACTGTAATAACTGCCGTAGGTTTATAATTCCACAGGACAAAACCCTAGGACTATTAAAGCCACTTCTAATACTAGAACGCCCCTGGCAGTATATCTTTATAGACTTTTATAAGCTGCCTATGGACCGTAATGGATATAATATAGTAATAATCCTAGTTAACCACTTTAGTAAGCGCCTGTTCTTAATCCCCTGTTACAAGGATATTAATGCTAAGGAGGTAGCCTAACTATATATCCATTATATCTACCAAATTTATAGATTACTAGATACTATTGTATCCGATTATAGGCCGTAGTTTATATTAGCCTTCTAAAATAAATTTACTTGGATCCTTAGTATTAAGCTAAAGCTTTCTATAGTATACTACCCCCAGATAGACGGTTAGACAGAGATTATAAATTAATACTTAGACTAGAGGCTCCGGCCCTTTATTAACTACTTCTAAGACAACTAGGGCGAACTGCTACCCCTAATAGACTACGCCTAGGCAACCCTACCCTATAACTCTACGGGATTTGCACCTATTTAGCTAGAAATGGGATACTTACCCTATATAAGCTTTAACTGGGAAAGACCAGAGGGGCCATAGACCGTACGCGAAAAACTATCTTATAAGAAAGCCCAGCAATATGCCAAACGCTTAGAAGAAGCTTGGACAGTAGCCTATATAAATCTAGAAAAGGCCTAGAGATTAATAGAACAGTAGGCAAATAAGTATAGGCGCAAGCCTGACTTTACTATAGATAATAAGGTCTAGGTTATAACAAAGAACTAGAAAATAGAATGGCCTAGCCGCAAGCTAGACTATAAGATAGCAGGACTATATAAGATCCTTAATAAAGAAGGCAACTTATATAAGGTTAAGCTCCCAGACTTAATTAAAGTCTATCCTATCTTTTCGCCGGATAAGCTACGGAAGGCTATAAATAACCCACTACCTAGACAAAAGAATGAGCCTCCCCTGCCAATTTAAGTTAATGGTGATGATGAATAGGAAGTTAACGAAATACTAGCCTATAAACTAGTACAAGAAACGCTATAATACCATATCTAGTAGAAAGGCTATGATTTAGACCCAACCTGGTACCCCGCCTGGAACTTTATAGGCTGCCCTTAGAGACTTAAAGAATTCCATAACTAATACCCTAACGAACCCGGACCCCCGAAGTACCTTAACGAGTGGATGGAGTGCTGGTATAGCGAAGACAATAGGCTGCCTATTAAGCATAAAGATAAGAATACCCCACGGACATAATATGGACATATAAAGCCTAAGGGCAGGCTTTTTTGGAGGGGGGGGTAATGTTACGGCGCTGGTGGAAAACGGTGGATCTTGGCAGACGTGGATTATGGTAGACGTGAGTTACATGACTTAAGGACCGCATAAAATATCAAGCGGCGCTGCTATTCTTCTTCTTCCTTTCTCTAGCTTTGGATCCTCGTTTATAGACTACTAATTGTACAGGCTTGCGCGTCCCTCTTGCCGTACTCGTGCCTCGATTGACTAAGTCGCTAACATAAGGTTCCTTTTTTTCTAACTCTATACTGTTTTTCTAAATTAAGAGAACCTTGCTAGCTTTCGCCTTTATCTAGCAATTCTTTATAAAGTGGTCTTTCTGGCTATATAAGAAGTAAGCTTCTTAATTACTAAGGGCCTGTTTATAGGGGTTATTATATATAGGCTAAGTATATATTAGACCCGTAGTAGGACTAGCTATATAGCTAGCTACTAAATTAACGGCGGGCTATATGGCTAGTGCTATAGGAGTTATAGATCGTGCTGGAGTGTTATAGGCTGTTTGTGTAGTGCTTATGGTCTGGTTTAGAGAGTTTCTAGCTTTATACTGCTTAGCTCGTGCCTTAATTTAACGGAGGCCTTAGTTAATAGATAGGTAGTAGTCTATAAGTACCTTTAGCGTCTATATAGTAGTAAAAACTGGTAGTATGGCGCGCTGTAGGTTTAGGGTAAGCTTGTTAAAGAGGTCTAGCATTAGGTCTTTATAGGGAATTTAGGCTTGGCCGGCTAGGTGCAGAAAGTAGGTCTAAAAGGCTAAAAAGGTCTCCGTCGTCTTTATATTAAGAGCTTTATAATTAAGGTAGGCGTTTTGTACCTTAAAGGGGTCCTTGTAGATAGAAGATAAGTGGTTAATTATTTTATCTCCAGAGAGGAAGGGATCTACCAAGTCCTGGGTGTATTACGGACGTAGGTGCGTCTATACGTCTCCGCCAGTACGGCCAAAGACGTAGGCTATCTTAGCTTAAGTAGTAGGGAAGTAGTCTATATTGACTTTAAGCTTGTCCTATAATTAAAGCTTCCAGTTATTAAATATAGGGTTAGTTCTGTCTATAAGTAATAGGGGGTCTATAACCTTTACGGACCGCAATAATACTAATACTGTATATTGGGCTAGGGCCTTAAGGACTATAGCAAGTCTCTAGGTGTCTAATGACTCCTCGCTAGGTATAGGGGTGTCTTTAGTTTTAAGCAGCTCTTAAAGCTGTTTAATTTTAGTATTAGCTGCTACAAGCTCTTCCTAGGGGGTTAAGACGGCGACTATTTTACTATTGGAGGTATTTATGGGTCCTATAGCAGCTTTGCCAGCTACTGTATTTCTTAGCATGGTGGTAAGGGTTTTAGGTAATTTCTAGTGTTTATTTATTTTCTAGGGGTTCTAGTCCGTGCGTGTCCTATTCTTAGATTTTGCGTTCTGTTTGTGTTTTTTTTGGTTCTTGGGTCTGTCCTATCCTTATAGTCTTGGTGATGTCCTTAGGGTCCTGTTCTGTATCCTTATCCTATTTATGGTCTTATAGATAGATATATTTAAGTTCCTTCTTAGGAAGAAAGAGTAATAATGAGCTTTAGATAATGTTAGCGACTTAGTTAATTAAGGCACGTGTACAGCAAGATAGACGCGCAAGCCTGTATAATTGGAATGTCTATAAACGAGGATCTAAAGCTAGAGAAAGGAAAGGAGAAGAAGAGCAGCGCCGCTTGATGTTTTATGCGATCCTTGCGTCACGTGACCGCAATCTGCGGCAATCTGTAGCAATTTGTGGCAACTTGCTAGTACCGTAATACTGTCCAAGATTGTCTAAAACTGTCTGCGATTGTCCGCTATAATCCACTGCCATAATCCACCGTTTTCCACTAGCGCCGTAACAATAGCCTATTCTTATAGTACTTATATTCTAGTTAGCAGAGCTTCTAGTCTTATACTACTTAGTATATGCCTTAATTCGGTAGAGGCCCTAGTTAATAGCTAGGCACTAGTCTATAAGTTCCTTTAGCGTCTATACAGTAGTATAAACCGGCAGTACAGCGCGCTATAGGTCTAGGGTAAGCTTATTAAAGAGGTCTAGCATTAAATCTTCCTAGGGGATTTAAGCCTATCTAGCTAGGTGTAGAAAGTAGGTCTAGAAAACCAAGAAGGTCTCTATTATTTTTATATTAAGGGCTTTATAGTTAAGATAGGCGTTTTATATCTTATAGGGGTCCTTATAAATAGAAGACAAGTAGTTAATTATCTCTTCTCTAGAGAGGAAGGGGTCTGCTAAGTCCTAGGCATATTGCGGACGTAGATGCGTCTGTGCGTCCCTATTAGTACGGCTAAAGACGTAGGCCATTTTAGCTTGGGTAGTAGGGAAGTGGTCCGTATTAACTTTAAGCTTGTCTTGCAGTTAAAGCTTCCAGTTATTAAATATAGGGTTAGTTCCGTCTATAAGCAATAGGGGGTCCGCAACCTTCGCGGACCACAATAATACTAAGGCTATATGTTAGACTAGGGCCTTAAGGACTATAGCAAGTCTTTAGGTGTTTAATAACTCCTTACTAGGTATAGGGGTGTTTCTGGTTTTAAGCAGCTCTTAAAGCCGTTTAATTTCGGTATTAGCTGCTGCGAGCTCTTCCTAGGGGGTCAAGACGGCGACTATTTTACTATTAGAGGTATTTACGGGTCCTACAGCGGCTTTGCCAGCTGCTGTATTTCTTGGCATAGTGGTAGGGGTATTAGGTAATTTTTAGTGTTTGTTTATTTCCTAGGGGTTCTGGTCTATGCGTGTCCTATTCTTAGGTTTCGCGTTCTGTTTATATTCTTTTGGTTCTTGGGGGTCTGTCCTATCCTTATAGTCCTAGTGATGTCCTTAGGGTCCTATTCTATATCCTTATCCTATTTATAGCCTTATAGATATTTTTAAGTTCCTTCTTAAGAAAGAAGAGTAGTAACAAGCTTTAGATAATGTTAGCGACTCGGTTAATCGAGGCACGAGCACGGCAAGAGGGTCGCGCAAGCCTATACAATTGGATTGTCTATAAACGAGGATCCAAAGCTAGAGAAAGGAAAGGGGAAGAACGGAAGCACCGCTCAAGGCTATATACAATCCTCTGGTTACGTGATGGCAATTTGCCAGTACCGTTTTCCACCAGCGCCGTAACAATATTGTTTATATATTGCTAGTATATAGGCGGTCCGTTATTTAGTCTAAAAGGAAGTATTTTATATTTATATGTTCTATAATAGGTCCAAAATATAGTAAGATCTTCTAATTTAGGGTTTATTTTAATCTGGTAAAAGGCCTAATAGATATTAAGCTTAGTAAAGATCTTAGCTCTACTTATTTAGGTTAATGTCTTATTAAGTAAGAGTAGTAGGTAGCGGTCCTTGCGGGTTATATTATTAAGTTTATAGTAGTCTATATAGAAATAAAGTCCTCTATTTAGCTTTTTAGTAAAGAGAATAGGCGAGTTAAAAGGGGCTTAACTAGGCTTAATAAAGCCCTTATTTAGGTTATTAATAAGGTACTACTTTATAGCCTATAAATTAGTAGTGGACTGCTAATAAAGGGGGCTATAGTTAAGTATGTTTTCCTTATCTAGCTTAATCTTAATCTTATAGTTGTGTAGTTAGTAAGGTGGGAGCATATTAGATACTACCTTAGAGAATATATCTTTAAATTTCTAGTATTAATGGGGTAGTTTCTGTTCTACTAGCTTCTTATCTATAAGCTTACTTTTCTATCTACTAAGCTCGCTTTTCTTTTCCTTAATTATTTAATTAATTTTATATAAGCTAGTGGTAAAGGTAATAGTATTAGGTTAGACTAAGTTCTAGTAGAATCCTACGGCGCTAATATAGCAAATATTAACTAGGGGAGGGTCCATAAATTTCTTTACAGACTTTTATTAGGCCGTATTTTGCGGTATAGGGTTTATAATCTTCCTTAGCTTATATTCTATTTTCTATAAGTTGTCCTTCTAGTTTATATATTTAGTATAATGTCTAATACTCCTTACTATTCTTTGTAGCTATATAGGACCTAGGTCCCTATAGGGAGCTCTACTATTTTTACTAACTTTTTTAATATTTAGTGTGGGTGGCATAATATAGGTAGTCTAGGAGCGGCGTAATATATAGACTTGTTTTAGATTAAGCTGTATATCTTTCTTAAAGGCCTAGTCCTTATATATGGCATTGGCCTAGTAAATAGTATCTATCTATAGCTGTATAAGATTTTCTATTATAATGCTAATTTCCTTTATAAAAGAAAGTGTTAGGGGTAGGGTTTTAGGCTAAATAAGCTGTCTACTTTATATATTAAGCTATAAGCCTAGATAGGCTAGCTATTTTTTTTTAAAAGATTATATTGTGGCTTTCTAGGTCCATAATAAGAAAGGGGATATTATATTACTGTGACGGGCTTATACAAATGCTTCTAAACCGAAGCTTGTAGATTGCTACTATATAAGAATACTAAGCTAAGGAGAAGAAGAAGAAGAATTATTTAGGGGCAGTAGGTAGACATGTCACGAGGGCCGCCAAGGCGCTAGTGGTAAGCGGGCCAATAGCGATTTTGCATGCCGGGTATGGAAAATCCTAATTGGTCGAATATAGCAGGTGACGCGCTCTAGCACCGTCACATTACCCCCCCCTCCTAAAAAAGCCTGCCCTTAGGCTTTGTCTAAGTTCTTTATTGTTGTTTAAATTATTATAGTTATCTAACCCCTCTTCCTAGCATTTAACCCAGCTATTTAACTTACGTGGTAGTCTAGGGAGGTCTAGGTGGGCTAGGTGGAAATCTTATAGCTTATAGGGAGAGTACTTAAAATTGGATACGGGGTACCATTCTAGATCTTTGTTATAACCTACCTAGCTTACACAGTATTTTAAGGTACTATAGTCCTTCTTTACTGCTAAGATCTCTTTAACTTCCTATTCTTCGTCCTCTGCAATTTAAATTAGTAATAGGGGGTTGTTATACTGTCTAGGTAATGGGTTGTCCATAGCCTTCTGCAGTTGGTCTAGAGAGAAGATAGGGTAGATCTTTATTAACTTCGGTAGCTTAACCTTAAAAGAGTGCCCTACCTTCTTAGGGATTTTATAGGGGCCAGCCATTTGGTAGTCTAGCTTGCGGCTCAGCCTCTAGATTTTTTAGTTCTTTGTTAACACCTATACCTTATCTCCTATATAGAAGTCTACCTTGCGGCGATATTAGTTCGCGTTAGACTCTTTCTTCTCTTATGCCCTTTTTATAATTACTTAAGCAGTCTCCTAGGCCCTGTATATTCTCTTGGCAAATATCTGGGCCTCTTTATAGCTAAGGCGTTCGCGGGCCGTTATATGTCCTATAGGTTTATCCCAATTAAAGGATGTTTATGGCCTATATCTATAGAGTAACTTAAATGGCAACATTCCTATACTATTATAAGGGAGCGTAAGCTATATATAGTCCATTATAGGTAGTAGTTCCAACTAGTTATCCTAGTAATAGTTAACAAAGGGGCGAAGTTGCTAGTTAAGGTACTGGTTTATAATCTTGGTTTAGCTATTAGTCTAAGGGTGGAATATAGTAAAGAGCTTAATCTTAATCCTAAGGATACGGCAGAATTTGTTCTAGAAGTCCAATATAAACTAAGGTCTATAGTTAGAGACAATTAACTTAGGAGCGCCATAGATCCGGTAGATATTATCTATATACATATAGGCTATATCCTTTACGGTTATAGTCTTAAAGCAAGGGAGGGAAACGGCTTGCTTACTTAGTTAGTTAACTACTATAAAGGCCATATTATAGCTATATTTATCCTTTAGGAATAATTTAAAGTCTATTATAATATATTGCTAAGGGCGTTTGGGGACTGGCAGTGGTTACAGCCATCTAGGAGTTTGGTCACTAGGGGTATTCACGTGTTTACAAGCATAACAATTTTTAATAAATTGTTCTATATTGGATAGGAGTCCTTGCCAATAGTAATAAGGTGATAGTAGTTAGTAGGTCTTATCTTAACTAGGGTGCTGTCACAGTGCTATAATGCAAGTAGGCTAAATAACTACATTGTGGTATAAAGAGGAGAAGAAGATGGAAAGGGGGTATTATATATAAATAGTAGGGCCAGCCCGCCAAGGCGCTAATAGTGGGCCAGCCAACAGTAGGAAACAGTACGAGACAGTATATAACAGGTTAGTGCCGTGACAGTACTCCCCTCCCCCAGAAGGTTTAGTCCCCAAACCGAACAAATAACTCTAAAAACAGGTAATGCGCGGGGGCTGGTTTTCGTCGCGAAGATATCAGTTCCGCTTACCGCCCTTAGCCAAGCCAATAGCAATTTTTCATCCCGGGGATAGAAAATCCTAATTAGTTAGTTTAGTAAATAAAGTCAGCAGAACTCTACACCGCCACCAGAATTAATCTGCGTGGCGTTTTATAGCGTTCCTTAGCAAGAATCTGGCCAATTAGACAACTTTAACCGGCGGTTAAAGTTCCATAACATCTCAACCACCACAAATTAATATTATGGTCGGCCATAACCTTAGCGTAACTTTTCCTTATCTCATACCTAGTCTAGGGGTCCGGGCTTCTTAGGGTATTGTTTATAGAACTTATATAGTGCGCGCTTACACCCTTTTAGGGACTTCTCAGGTTCCTAGGTTTCTTCATTATAATACTTCCACTTAATACAATATATTAGGCCATACTCGTCTATTTGTTTATTATATACATTAAGGATCTTTTTAAATTCCCACTTATCCGTAATATTGCCATTATTATCTCTTTCGGCTATCCTTCCTATAACATTACAACGTTCCTCTTTGTTAATGCGTGCTTAACTAGAGATCTCTTTAGGGAACTAAAGGCGGACTTTTAAAGTATAGAAAGACTTATTAACGCGGATATAGTCTAGGAGGTCAACTATAACTGCTCCTCTATAGGCAGCTAGGACGGGCCAGGGTCTGTCCTAGTTATTATCCCACTTCCTCTTAGGCTAGTTAGTCTTTATATTTTCAAGGCTAACCATAACTATATTATCCTTTTTGAATATTATACCTTCGTCTCGTTTTATATTAGCGTTGTCTTTATAGCGTCACTAGGAGATACGAGCTAGGGCTTTAAGCTAGATTAAAATGCGCTTAAAGCGGTTAGCAATAGTATTAGCTTATAGGTACTTCTTCTTTGCATATACAGATAGGGCTAATGGCTAGGGGCCCACTAGTTCAACGCCCAGACATAGGTTGTAGCCATAGTTGGCAAAGAATAGTAAGATTCCCATAGTCTCATTAATCTGGTTATTTATGGCAAACTTGGCAAGGGGGAGCCAATCTACCCAGTTATCTTGGGTAAAGCTCACAAAGGCACGTAGGTACTTATTCATTACTGTATTAATAATCTTAGTTTGGCCATTTATTTTAGGGTGCCATACGGAACTAGGGCTTAGGGTTACCTTTAGGCGCTAGTTTAGGCGACGCCAGAAGTTAGAAACAAATAAAGAGCCTCTATTAGAAACAATAGTATTCAGAGCGCCGTGTAACTTATAGACAGTATGGATAAATGCTTTAACAAGCTCCTTAGTATCTAGGCCAGTAATAGGAATAAAGTGTCTTATCTTTATTAGGCGGTCAACAACGACAAAGATATATCTATATATTTTGCTATTACAAAGGCACTTAGGCAGGTCGACAACGTGGTTAATAGAGATATTAGTCCATAGGCGGACTAGTAGTTTTAGTAGTTTTAGGAAACCGGGTGGTACTAAGCGTGGGGTCTTTATACGGAAGCAAAGAGCGCAGTCTTTTACAAAGGTAGCCATAAACTATAAAATACCTAGCTATTAATAGGTTCAATTAAGGAGGTCTAGCGTCTTAACGCGGCCTAGGTGGCCCGCAGGACCCAAACTATACATACGGTATACGACTTCTAGTTAGAGTTTAGGTGAATTAGGGATAAATACTCAATTCCTATAGTAGATTAGGCCGTCGACAATTAAATATTTAGATTTATTATAGCGGAGTAACTTCCTAATCTACTTAGGCCAGCAACGTGCTTTACGGCCTTCCTATTCGCGTAGCGCAGCCAACATATCCCTAGCAAGTTCATTCTCCTTATAGGCATTCTTAATAAGCTCCTTAAGGGGTTTTTTCTTAGGCTCTGGGTCCATTACTGCAATAAAGTCTTTAACACTCTAGTCTTAGGATTTGCTTAGCAGCTCTTCTAGGATAGCAAGGTTGACTTTTTTTTATAGTAAGACAACGCGGTCTCAGTGTCGTAGACATTTATTACCAGCATCAGCAGGTGCTATGCCTAGGAGACGGCTAAGAGCGTCTAGGATTATGGCTTTAGTACTAGGCCTATAGGTAATAACAAAGTTAAACTAAGAGAGGAACTCAGCCCATTAGACTTAGCGCTGGTTCAGTTGTTTTATTATTATAAAGGTCTGGAGGTTCTTGTGGTCCGTAATAATCTCAAACAGTTGCTCGGTTCCTTATAGTTTAGGGCACCATTTTTCTAGTGCTTTTACAATTACTAGGAGCTCCTTATTATATATCTTATAGTTATATTCCGGGGCGGAGTGCTTAGCAGAGAAGAATATAACTGGCTTAAGTTTACCATCTTCACTAGCTTAGTAAAGCACTCCTCCTAAAGCCCAGTTTAAGGCGTCTGTCTCTACTACGGTTTTCTTTATATAGTCGTAGTATGCTAGGACCGGTGCTATAGTAAACGCTATCTTTAGTGTCTAAAAGGCTTGTGCTTAATCAGGGCCCTATAACCAATTGGTACTCTTCTTTAGTAGCCTAGTTATGGGTTTAACAACTACAGAGTAGCTTTAGATAAATTGTTGGTAAAAGTTCGCGAAGCCAAGAAATTGCTATAGTTCTTTAATTAACGTCGGGTCCTTCTATTCCTATAAGGCCTGCACCTTCTTAGGGTCCATAGTCATGCCATTAGTTAAGATAATCAAGCCGAGATATTTTGTTTTAGTAGCATAAAACTTAGACTTATTAATATTAATCTACAGTCCGGCATTGCCGAGTCTTTGGATAACTTCATTTACATATTTAGTGTGCTTAGTGCGTATTTTAGAGAAGACAAGGACATTATTAAGGTAGGCAGTACAGTAGTCATTAAGGGCGTTATATAAAATATAGTTAATGTAGTTCTAGAATATAGCGGGCGCATTATAGAGACTAAATGGTATAACTAATATCTTATAGAGTCCAAACCGGGTAATAAATACTATAAGCCACTTATAACCTTCCGCAATCCAAATCCGGTTAAACGCAGCAATTACGTTAAGCTTAGTAAAGTACTTAGCACTATAGAGTGCATTAAGTGTCTCGCGGATTAGTGGTAATAGGTACCAATTCTTAATAGTAACTATATTTAGGCCTCGGTAGTCATAGCAGATTTACATACCACCACTAGGTTTTACAGCAAGGAGAAGTAGTACGGCGGCTAGTAAGGTTAATTCGCGGATAAAACCCTTATCTAGCATCTTATTAATCCATTTCTTTACACAACTAAGTTTAGTAGGTAAGAGTGGTCTGTTCTTATAATATAGGGCCTGCTTTCTGGGCATAATCTCAATTTTATGGTCCTATGGTTAGTAAGGGGGCAGCTTATCTGCATTCTTAGGGAAGAAGTGTTCAATATATTCGCGAAACTCTTTTAATAAGCATTATAGAATATCTTCACAGGTTAATCCTGGTTTGCCTTTTAGAAATTTCTTAACATTAGTATTAACTATCTTTTAGCGTAGAAACTTAGGCTTAGTTTTTAGGTTTGTCTTAAGGAAGTTATAAAAATAAGGGGGTAGCACTTTGCGGGCTTCCTTTATCGTATAGTTACCTTCTACTAGCCGGCGGAAAGATCTTTCTAATAGGTTTAGTACTTCTATTAGGCCTATAGGCAGCTCTTTAAGCAGCTATTAGTGTTCTTCTTGTTTAACTAGTTCTACTAGCTCCGCTATATAGATCCTTATCACCTTTACGTCTTTTTGTTTATAGAACTGGGTGAAATTAATAGCATAAGTACATCTAATATTGTCCAGGTTGGGGCGTATCTGGTTCTCCAGTGCTACGGCTAGGCTGGCACGGCTCGGTCGGCCCAGGGGGGCGGAAACAAGGCGGCGGCCCTACACGGTACGCGCAGGAGACAGGTGTGAGGTTAGGCGTTACGGGGGGGAGGTTTTAATTACTCTAGTTTCAGTCTTGGCTATAACGTCTTTGGCTGTTATATGTGCGGTTACATATGCGTATAGCAAATAACTTAAAGTTAGGTGTCTTATTAGCTGACCTAGGTTAAGCGGGTATATATAGGGGACTTATAGTTCTGGCAGTGTTTGTTTTTTTAGGGATAGAGTAGTAGTCCAGTCTTCCAGGATCTCCGCTTCATTTATTGCGTATATTAGGTTACTAGTATTAGGCACCTCTTCTACTGTCGGCTAACAGTATCTAAGCGTTAGCCTTGCGATACGTCCGTATAGTGCTACTTAGTCACAATTAGGAATGTGCCATGGGAGACAGTTATAGGCATAGTAATTAGAGTTAAACTTAAGCTCTAGAGCGGGGAAGTCTACCCTTAGGTTATGTTTTTTAAGCTAGGGCATTCCAAGAATTACTAGTATAGAGGGTAATAATTTTATAACGTAGAAAAGCATAGATTCTGTATAGTGGCCAATTATCATTTTTACTATAAAGTAGTGGGTAATAAAGCTAGATAGGAGTCTGTTAGCAAGGCGGAGTGGTTTTAGGACTAGGAGTCTTTTCGTTATAATATTATGCTTTTTTATAAGCAAGTCTTTGTCTGCAAATGCTGGTGCTATACTACTGGTGTTAACGAGGCTTACTATTTCAATAAAAACTTATAGGAGTGGGTTGCGTAGTAAGGAGAGGTAGGTCTAAATAAAAATAGCATTTCTATTATTATTTGCTGTTCTAAGGTTAAGTAGCAGTTAACTTAGAATAAGGTCTAACTAATCTAGTAGCATAGATCTAATCCTTTTATCCTCCTTCCTATATGGTTCTGACCCTTGGAGGCGACTTAGTCCAAGGGTTAGCCTTTTAATAACTAACTTATAGGGCTTAGCTAGTGGCTATAATCTTAGCTAGTATGCCCTAACGTATTAGTCTCCAACAGTGTATATATGCTAGAGGGTACTTCACCGATAATATAGCCGGTCTCACGATTGGTAGTAATATAGAGCACTTGTCCATAGTTCGCGTATAGGACCATCGGCTGGGGCTATATTAGGGAAGGCTATTGCGGGGGCGGGTTTCTATGTCCAAACTCACATCCTTGTCCGCGGTTACTGTTTTGGTTGCTATCCCCTCTGCTAAAGAATCCGCCGCAGCTAGGAGGGAGTTGGCGCGGTAGCATTAGAAGGGGATTTGGGTTCGCCCTAAGGTTATAAGCATCTTTCTAGTAGCTAGGTTAACCATATACCATATAGAGTCTATTATCCATACGGTGTCTTTAGACGTTGTTAGGGAGGCTACTACTACCGCTACCAAATTTAACGGCGTTGAGGTCCATTAGGTTATTCTATAGTACTAGTGCTAAGGTGTTGTTATTAGGTAATATAGGTTAATAGCCGCCAGCGGTACTTAGCTTAGCGGTATTTAGCTTTATATAGTGGGCATGGTTCTGTAGGTTATAAGCAAACACGTCCATCTGCTTACTCCAGCCTTTATAGTCAGCATCACCGATCTTGCGGCTAAGGGTAAGGGCTAGGTCTTTTATCTTTAGTAAAATATTCTTCTTAAGTAAGTCCACTTTTTGTTCCTTAGTCTTGTTTGCTTTAATTATTAACTTATTAAGCTCTGCTTTCCAGGACCAGTAGTTACGCTCGCCCTAGCTTAAGGTATCCAACTTATTTTTAGCCGCTTAGGTTGTATTAATAGTCTTATAGTGCTTCCTTATATACACGAGCATAGACTCTCGGTCGGAGAAGGTCCATTTGCTTAAGTTGTTTAGGTATATACATAGTATATCAAGGCCATACTTAATATAGTTATAGGCCTTATCTGTCAGCATATCTAATATATAGAGGATTTCGTCCATTGGAGTCTCAAAGCACTTTACATCTCTTTAGAAAACGCCTTGGATCTTCATTTCCCATATTTTAAATTTTTCTTGTTTTTTAATTGGTGATCCCTTGCCATTAAATAGGGTTAGATCTTTTGCTTTACACTTTTTTCTACAGGGCTCGGTTAGAAGAGGGAAGCTAATAGCTATATTCTTCTCAGTAATAGTCTAGGTGAGTATAGTAATCTAAGAGCTTAGACTTTATATAGTCTTAGTATATACAAGAGCTTATTGTTTGTTTTATTATATACGTAATTTAAGCGTCTCAAGGGAGTTGATTCTGTGCTAAGCTTCTTTAAGTTAAGACTTTATAGTTCGGCCTTCGTTATAGACGGCTTAGAGGCCGTTCTTGACGCTAGTTAAAAAGGTTGTATATATAGAAAGGTGCTAGAAGGTTCCTGCCATATTAAGGTCCTTAGGGTACTCCGGGCTATTCCTAATTACCCAGGCAATGTAGGTGTGGGAGGTATTAAAGAGGCAGGCGAGCGCTTTATATAGGTTCATTAACAGGGTATTATCTATGTTATAGTCGCCCATTTCGAGGGATCTAGGTAAGGCAATTAAAATCTATAAGGCTGGCTATAATGCTAAGATTGTCTATAACTGTACTAAGATTGTTTAAGATTATACTAAGATTATCTAGGACTGTGCTAGGGTTGTCTGGGACTATGGTATAGTATTGTCGGTCACGCCGGGTCGCAATTACACTGGGAAAACGGAGATAGTATACTTAGGAAGAGGGAAAAAACAAAGGTCGCGACGGGGCGCAATTAGAGATACCACAAACTATCACAGTGCTGTAATATAAGTAGGCTAAATAACTACATTATGGTATAAAGAGGAGAAGAAGATGGAAAGGGGGTATTATACACAAATAGTAGGGCCAGCCCGCCAAGGCGCTAATGGTGGGCCAGCCAACAGTAGGAAACAGTACGAGACAGTGTATAACAGGTCAGTGCCGTAACAGGTGCGCCGTAGAGACTTAACAGTAGGCTTTACAGATTAGCTTTATTTATAGGTTGTTAATATCTGGAACTATAAGCTGTTCTTAGTATAGGAGCAGTCTGTCTTCTATTTCCAAATTAGGGTCACCCCCTATAGCTTAATCGCGGAGGGTTTTTAGGGATTTAGCTGTGCGGTTTGCGGTTAGGATGCGATTAATTAGTCCTATTAGTTTATCTAGGGTCTCTTCTTTTATAGGTATTACTTTATTCTATTTAGAGCTCAGTTCCTTAAAGATATATAGGTTAAGTTATTTGGTACAGAGGAGGGCGCGTGTCCAGTGCTGAGCCTTTAGCTTGTCTTATAGCCCTACATCCTATTCTCCCTAGGTTAGGGCGTTAGATTTAGCATTTTACCTACTAGGGTAGTATATAATTATAAAGAAGAATTGGGAGAGTATTTTAGCCCACTGGGCCTATTAACTGGTAAGTTGTTTTATTGTTATAAAATACTTAAGGGCTTTATAATTGGTATAAACCTTAATCTAAGAGTCTGTGCTTTTAAGCTCTGCGCGCCACTAGGACAATAATTATATAATAGCCAACATTTCCTTATTATGCACTTTGTAGTTACACTTAGCTAGGGCTATTATTTTTAAGAAGAACGTAATAGGGTACCATTTACTATCTAGGTATAGCTATAAAAGGACTCCCACTACTACCCTATTAGAGGCGTCCGTTCCAGCATTAATTTAAGGTCTGGGTTGTAGTGATAAAGGATTAGGGAGGAGACAAGTTGGTCCTTTAACTCCTTAAAGGCTTTTATATAGTTATTATCGAAGATAAAAGACGTGTTGTTCTTAGTTAGTTGTATAAGAGGCTTAGCTATAACTCTATAGTCACGGATAAACTAATAGTAGAAATTACAAAAGCTGAGAAAGGACTAGATTCCTTTTATAGTATAAGGGGGTTTTTAGTTATGGATTACCTTAACCTTCTCCAGGTTAACTTTAATTCCTTTTATACTAATAATAAACCCAAGGTACTTTATGCGTTTTACTCCAAATTTGCATTTTTTGATATTAACTTATAGGCCTATATTCTGTAGTCTCTTTAGAACCTTCTTAACATAAACTTAGTGCTTAAGTTTATTGTCTAAGTATATAAGAATGTTGTCTAGGTATGCCGTATAGAATTCGTTAAGGTAGTTAAAAAGAACATTATTTATATACTGTTAATAAGTGGCTGGCCCATTTGTCAGTCTAAAAGGGAGGATTTTATATTTGTAAGACCTATAACGGGTATAGAATGTTGTTAGGTTTTCTAATACAGAGTCCATCCTAATTTAGTAAAAAGCTTGGCGGACATTAAGCTTGGTAAAGATTTTGGCCTAGCTTAAATATGTAAGGGTTTTATTAATTAAAGGGAGAGGATACCAATCCTTTTAAGTAATAGCGTTTAGTTTTTAATAGTCAATATAAAAACAAAGGCTTTTATTAGGTTTCTTTATAAATAAAATAGGGGAAGTAAAGGGAGCCTAGCTTGGCTTAATAAACCCTTTATAGAGGTTGTTAATTAGGTACTACTTTATTGCCTTTAGTTCCTTTATAGTTTGCTAGTAAAGGGGGCTATAGCCTAGGGAGTTATTAGTCTCTAACTAAATCTTATAATTATAGGTTTAGTAGGGGGGCAGTATATCTAAAGCTGCTTTTAAGAACGCGTCTCTATAGTTTAAGAGGTAATTAGGGAGGAGGCGCTTAACTAGTTCCTTATTAGTTTCCTCTACTAGCACTTCTTCCCTCTTAGCAATAATCCGGTTAGTTTTATATAAACTGGTAGTAAAGACTTTATTGTCCTTCTAATATATATTAAAGTGCAAACCTATAGCACTAATTACTACGATATCTACTATAGGGGTATTATATAATAGTAGGGTTATCCGTGGCCTTAGGGGCTTCTAGGGTATTAGCATTGTCTTTACTCCTCTTAGCTCTTGTTATATCTTCTAAAGGTTATCCTTTATATCCTATTGGTACATCCTCTTCCCTATTAGCCAGATCTCCGCAATTTGGAAGTTGTTTATATTAGTGTCCGTTTTACTTCTATAAGTAGAGTCCTCCTTAACTATAGCCCTTTAGGGGAGTATCCTTATTAGTATAGAGTTCCTACCAGCCTTATAGCGGGCATCTTCTTAGGTAAAGGCTAGGTTGCGGTTCCTGACATCTTGCTAGTAGGTAGGATTAGCCTTCGCAGCTAATATCTTATGGTTAGTGCGAATTTCCCTAACAAAGGAGGGTAACTTTGGTCTATTCTCCGGCTAGATAAACTGTCTTTGTTAAATGTTTAGCCAAATATTAAAGTAGGATATCTATTTTTAGCTGAGAATTATGTTATATAACCCTAGGTCTAGGATGTAGAAGGGGATACTAAACTAGCGTTGTCTATTAATAGCAATATATAGCTTTAAAACGTAAGTAACTGGCATACTAGCTTGACTATTATAGCCTTTTACTTAAATAGGCTTCTCTAGTTAGGTAGCATTTACATTTAAGAACTTAGCAATATTATTTATATAAGCAGTGTTTATAAAGGCAAAGCCATTTACTTTAGTGTTAATAAGGGCAGTTGTATTAACTCCATATCTATTTTAAGATACTGTATATGGAACTATAAAGTGTTTTCTACCTATTAGCTAACTTAGATTAATCTCTTTAAGATTAATAGAATACCCTAGGGGGGAGTCTTTCCCTAGGGTCCTTTTTTTTCTAACTTATTAGACATTTCTTCTTCTTTTATTTCCTTAATATTACCTATATCCTTTAGCTCTGGGTAGGATATAGTAAAGTAACTATCCTTTCTGCAATTAAAGTATGTAACTATGGTAGGGTTAATTAGGGTGTTATAATAAGCATTAGTTAAAGGTATAGTATATAGTGGGTTAGGCGAGGTTTACGGGTAGGTAGTTACAACCGCTTTTAGTATAAGGGCGGTTATGGCTTGTCTTCTAACGCTAGCTCCCATTAGTATAGCGGATAGGTTACGGTTGCTATAGGGCCGCTTTAGTTAATTAAAATAAGTATTAATTTATTTTAGTTCTGAATCTAGCAACAAATATTAGGCTGTAAGTCTTTAGTAGGTTAGTAGGTTGTCTAAGGCTACCACAATCTTTTCTTATAGTTAGACCGTTAGCTTGTTATATAGGTCCAAACAATAGTTCTTAGGGGGAACCTAGCCTTTGCCTACTAGGTGTAAGAATTAAGTCTAGAACTCAGTAAAGGATAGGTTTAATTTTATTATTAGGCGATTATAGTTATAATAGGCATCCTATACTTTATTTAGATTAATATAGATAGCAGCCAAATGCTATATTATCTCGTTAATAGATATAAACCAAATAGGTAACTCGTCCTTAAACTTAGCCTAAAGGTATTACTGAGTGTCCCTAATGGTTTGACTAAAGAGGTAGAGCATTTTAGCTTCTTTAGAGGGGAAATGGTTGTAGTTAACATAAAGCTTTCCTTACACCTAAATTCTCTAGTTCTTAAAGGTTGGGTCTATGCTGTCTAATAATAGTAGGGGGTTAGGGAGCTTAACGGACTTTAATTACTTTATTATTATATCCGTACTCTCTAGTGTATTGCATTTAGTTAAGTAAATAGGTTAACTAAGGCTTTATAAAGGGGAGGCTAGGCTATTTTATAAGACAGTAAGGCTTTTTAGGATCTCCTTTAGAGTCTCTTATATACTTTAGGCTTAAAGACGATTAACCTTCTAATTAGCAGCAAGGGCATAAATCTGCTTATATATACCTATAACGTTGTTATTATCTTTAATTTCTAATCCTAACTAGATCTTATATTCCTTTTAGGTAGAGGCAGGTCTTTTAGATAAGCTCGCTTTAGGTGCTATTATCGGCTTCTTAAAGTTTGTTAAAATTATACGATTTGGTTTTAATTCTGGGGTTCTTTTAGGGGTGCAGGTTAAGTACAGTCTGGCCTATAAAGTGGGATATTATTAGGGCCTTCTTAGGCATGGTAGTGTGAGTTTTTTAATGTCTAAGTATAACGCGTTGACGCGTTGTTGCAGACAAAGGTCTTCTTTTAGGGTGGGATATTATTAAGGCCTTCCTAGGCAGTGTATAGAGAGCTTAGTATAATATAACGGGCTTATATAAATGCTTCTAAACCGAAGCTTGTAGATTGCTACTATACAAGAATACTAAGCTAAGGAGAAGAAGAAGAAGAATTATTTAGGGGCAGTAGGTAGACATGTCGCGAGGGCCGCCAAGGCACTAGTGGTAAGCGGGCCAATAGCGATTTTGCATGCCGGGCATGGAAAATCCTGATTGGTCGAATATGGCAGGTGACGCGCTCTAGCACCGTCACAATTACCTTCGTCTATCTACGTAAAGGTAAATCTGTAAGATAGTTATAATAGGTAGCCCTATCTGTCCGTTATACCTATAAATAGGAATTAGTTTAGGTAGTTCTTTAAGGGGTGTATTTAAAAAGTTAGCCAGCTTTATAGTATACTGTGTGTCTATTAAGATAAAGGCATTTGCTCTAAAGTTAGCTAAAGTAGAGATTAAAACTTAATATTTATTGTAGAATAAAGTATAAGGGATAGTATAGCTTCTTTTATTAACTAGCTAACCTAGATTAATATATAATATATTAATCCCTTTTAACCCTAAAGAGGAGTTTTCCTCTAGGGTTTCTTTCCTTCTAACTCTATACTGTCCTTCTATACTAGTAGAACCTTATCCGCTCCCACCCTCATTAGGTAGTTCTTAGTAAAGTAGTTTTTCTAGCTATATAAGAAGCAGGCTCCCTAATTACTAAGGGCCTATCTATAGGGGTTGCTGTATATAGGCTAAATATATACTGGACCTGTGGTAGGACTAGCTATATAGCTAGCTGCTAAACTAATAGCGGGTTATATGGCTTGTGCTATAGGAGTTGCCAATTATACTAGGGCACTATAGGCCGTTTTTATAGTACTTATAGTCTAGTTTAAATAATTTTTAGCTTTATACCGCTTAGCTTATACCTTAATTTAATAGAGGCCTTAATTAATAGCTAGGTAGTAGTCTGTAAGTACCTTTAGCGTTTATATAGTAGTAAAAACTGGTAGTATAGCGCGCTATAAGTCTAGGGTAAGCTTGTTAAAGAGGTCTGGCATTAGGTCTTTATAGGGAATTTAGGCTTAGCTGGCTAAGTATAGAAAGCGGGTCTAAAAGGCTAAAAAGGTCTCTGTTATTTTTATATTAAGGGCCTTATAGTTAAAGTAGGCGTTCTATATTTTAAAGGGGTCCTTATAAATAGAAAATAGGTAGTTAATTATCTCTTCTCTAGAGAGGAAGGGGTCTGCTAAGTCCTAGGCGTATTATGGACATAGGTACGTCTATATGTCCCCGCTAGTGCGGCTAAAGACATAGGCTATCTTAGCTTAAGTAGTAAGGAAGTAGTCTATATTAACTTAAAGCTTGTCTTATAGTTAAAGTTTTTAATTATTAAATATAGGGTTAGTTCTATCTGTAAGCAACAGGGGGTTTATAACCTTTATGGACCGTAATAATGCTAATACTATATATTATGCTAGGGCCTTAAGGACTATAGTAAGTCTCGAGGTGTTTAATAACTCCTTACTAGGTATAGGGGTATCTCTAGTTTTAAGTAGCTCTTAAAGTTGTTTAATTTTAGTATTGGCTGCTATAAGTTCTTTCTAGGGGATTAAGATAGCAACTATTTTACTATTAAAGGTATCTGCGGGTCTTATAGCGGCTTTACTAGCTACTATATTTCTTAGCATAGTAGTAGGGGTATTAGGTAATTTCCGGTATTTATTTATTTTTCTAGGGGTGCTAGTTGTCATAAAGTTCGTGTAGATGAGTTTATTAATGAAATAGGTTAATAGATTAATGATCTAGTATTGTGTCTTTTTAACCTTAATCTGACGTGTCTTTAGTAACGTGTCTTTATACACGTAACTCGTGCACGTGACCCACGCCTTTAGAGAATATAGATTATCTAACACACCCCCTTAGCTTTAAGCTCTTTAAGGTTAAAGCTAACCACCTTCTTGTGTCCATTAATGCGTTAATTAAACTATAATATTGTTTAAATCCTTCCTTCTTGCCCTAACCTTCTCCCTTAGGTCCTCTAGTTGCTTCTCCTTATTTAGCCGCTCCTTGATATCCACTATTCTAACTAGGTTAACGAAGTTCTGAAACCTCTACTTAGGCAGGGCCTTTGTAAGTCTATTAGCGATTATCTCCTTTGTTGCTGTCTATTAAAATCATACTTATCTTATTGCGTATTCCTAACATAGCCAGTATTAATAGATGTTAATATATTGGAGCTTCGTAATTAGCTTTGCCGTATCTTTTATAATTAGTTAGAGTGTCTGGGTGTTATTGCATTTAATAATTAATAGCTTATTTAGCCTTAATGTTATTACTTTAAACAGTCTGCTGATAAAGATAGCTTCCTTTACTATCTATAATAGGGCTAACAACTCGGCTTTTATGCTTAATGTTATAACCGTACTCTGCTTGTTTGCTCTCCAGGCGATTAGTCCCCTAAATAGCTTTATAATATATCCTTATAAGCTCTTTCTATTGATGGAGTTGTCCGCGAATAATACATCGCTGGTATAGATAAATGATTGCGCTTTACTTCTACCGTCTTTTCCGTTGTCTTATCCTTTGTCGCGTATTCCTTTGTCTCTCCCTCTACTGTTCGTTCCTTCCTTATCTCCTCTATAGCAGATTGCTCTGCTCCTCGTACTATATAGGTACTGGATTACTCTGTTTACCACTTAATAATGCTTTTAACTTAGGTTCTAATTAAACCTTACTAGCTGTAATACTGCAAAAGCAATATCCGGACGCGTTATAGTGGCTGCATAAAGTACTGAACCCAATTTTCTCTAATATAGTATTGTAGAAGCTGCTTCTCTTGGTAGGGATATAGGACGGACTAGTAGGTCTATATTAGGGGACGGAAGCGTTGGACGGATTAATTGGTAATTAGTAGGGAGGAGTTCAGATTCTGCTATAGGAGTGTCCAGAAGACGCCCTATAAGATCTATCTTATACTAATTAGCTATCTTCTTGATATAGGCTTTCTGGGATAGCCATAGGAGCCTCTGGCTATAATTACGTAGTATATAGATTCCTAGGAACTATTTTAGCTCGCTAAGGGTACTTATCTGGTATTCCTTGCTTAGCTCCTTAATTGCTTTTTAAGCTTTCTTCTTATCTGTCTTTTGGTAGCAGAAGACAATATTATTAACGTAGAAGAAGACGACTATTCTACCTTTTAGCATAATATATGGCTCCTAGGGTACTTCTTTAAAACCCAATTCGTTTAATAAGCTTGTGAGATTCTTCTGCCATAATAGTGGTGATTGTTATAGTCTGTATAGGGCTTTTCTTAAGCGTAGTACTTTGTCTGTCTTTCCTTTATTAAACCCTGGCGGTAGCTTTATATAGATAACCTTGTTAAGATTGCAATGGATAAACGCATTAACTGTATCTATCTATGTCGTCTCCAGGTCGAATTTTGCGGTGATCGCTATAAGGGTTTAGAAGGTTGTACTAGCTAATATAGTAGCTCTTATAGGTAGGTCTCCTAGGGCCTATTGATTTCTGTAGACTATTAAGCGTGCCTTGTATTTCTGGAGAAATCCGTGCTTGTCCGTCTTGTAGATAAACACCTATATTAAGCTAAGGACCTGCTGTCCCTTTATATGCTTCTTATCTGTTTCTTAAAACGACCTTATTTAATAATAAGATTGGAGATGAGCTTATTAAGCCTCTTAGAACTAATCTTAAAGAGAATATATATTAAGGTCCCGGATTGACTAAAGTGGTGGAGGTAGGTTCTTCCTATGTAATTTAATATCGCGTATTCTGCCTAATTTTAGCTTGCTGTTGTTAAGTTAACTATTAAGGTTAAACTTCCTTCCTGCTAAGAAGGCGCTGTGATAGGCTGATGTAATTCTTTTAGCAACAAAGTCTTTAAACCTATTATTGCTGGCTTCCTTAAACGAGTTTTTAACTAAGTTATTAAATACCCCCTAAGTGTTAAACGCATCTCCTACTTAATAAGCGATGTCTTAATTAGTACCTTATATACCTAACTTTATAGGATACTTGACGTAAAAGGTATATAGAGATTCTTCGTCTTCTTCTATTGGAGGTGGTATATAGTACGCATCTTTAAGAGCTCTTATAAGCTTGAGATCTGCTAACTTATTAAAGGTTTAAACTAGCTTATTAACGTTGTCGTTATCTTTCTTTTAAATTAATGGTTTAAATATTTCTTTATTGTCTTCCAGAAGGACCTTATTCTTAGTTAGGGTATTAGGGAGTTAAATCTTCTTAATTAGCGTGTCTAATTTAGCGTATAGGTCCTTTAAGATATCCGTTCGCTTGCTATTAAAGAACGTCTTTTTATTAAAGATAATATCCCTAGTAGAGATAATAATACCTTTATGTGGGATCCAGATCCTATAGATATTGGTAGAGTTATAGCTAATAAGGTAGCTAATATAGGCTCGCGGATCTAGCTTACTTAGCCTTTTTTTCTTTAGCTGGGCATCTGACGTCATTATATACGCCCTACAGCCGTAGGCTTTTAGGTGCGCTAGTTGCGGCTTTCTTGACCTATTAGCTAGGAAGGTATAGAACCTCTTATATAGCGATTTCCAACTATTGCTTTCCCGTGGCGTTTGATCTTAAAGGTAGACTGTATAGTTAACTATCTTGTTTTATAGGTTGTGTAGTAGATTGGTAGCAATTCTTATTACTTATGCTCTCTTAATAATTATACCCCCTAAGCGTTCGGCGGTACCATTCTAAGCTTAAGTATATGGCGCTAAAGGCTTAAATGTAATCCCTTACGTCTATAGCTATTTAAGGGTTCTTCTTCTCCCTAGCTTATTATCTAATCTAATAGTGTTAACCTTAAGGTTATACCTTAGACAAATCCACTGTATAAAATCTTTAAGTACTTATAGTGTCTCCTTCTCTTTGCTATGCGTTATTATAAAATACGGGAGGGTTCTTTCTAAGAAGGTATTATAGATAAATATAACTTGTATAAATCCAGTATACGCTTCTTGAGGTTAGTCCAGTCAATATGGAGGTTAAAATAGAGTTTATTAATATTCTGTTTTAAGAACCTTCTTAAGACCTAATACTTGATTTTGGTAAGACTGCAATATTAACATTCTGTTGTCTTTAGGCCTTAAAGCTTAACTCCTAAGGCATTAAGACCTAGATAATAAAGGCTTATAGGTCCTAAATAACCTAAACGTAGGTGCTATAGATATGCATCACCTTTTGAGTCTAGATAAACATCTCTTAATAATACTCTGCGCTTCTATTGGCGGCGTAGTAGTTGGCTTATATTAAACGCTAATAGATTTCCTAGTCGGACGTATTTAATAGTCTATTGTCTATGACGTTCTTTTATTTAATATAGGATTGTATCGTCCTTCTAAACTAGAAGATTGTTATTTCCTTTATTGTCCTAGTAGTACCCTTACTTTTAAAGTAGACAAAACAACACTAGATTTATATTAAAGTCTATATAGAAGGCAACGTCCTTAAGATATAGGATTCCCTTACTCTTGTCTGGTTTTAAGACTTGGATAGTAACATTGCTATAGCCTAGTATAGGCACTTCTAAGCTGCTAGCGATAACATATTTGTATCTTAGAGCTTTCCTAAAATTATAAAAACAAGAGAGGTTATTAAAGATATAGAGAGTGGTTCCTAAGTTAAGAATAGTTAATAGCTTTAGTAGATGGAGTTAACCAGTATAATATAATTCTAGGAATATTGCATTAGCTTCTTCTTTAATTTTAACTATTTCCTAGCTCTTGTCCTGTTATTATTAAGCCTTATCTTCTTTTTCTTTAAGTCTAATTTTTGTAACTTAGTTAGCAAGATCCTTATTCTTTTCTACCTTCTTTAGCACCCTTTTAATGCGAGCATCTCTAATTATAACTCCTTCGGGTCTCTTGTCTTTAAATAAATACTAATAGTTTTAAAGGGAATGTCCTTATTTCTCACACGCTAAGCACATGGGTAGTAGCTTCTTATGGGACGTCTCCTTATCTACTAGTAACCCGGCTCTCTTTAAGCGTCTAGTATATGCCAAGGTTTCTTTCCCTAGACCTTTAGTAGTATTAAAGTGATCTATTATGGCTTGCTCTGCAAAGTCTGTATTAAAGGTACTCCCTCTTATAGTAGTATTGGCTTTCTTTAAGGGTATTCTAAGTTCTTCTTGCAGCTTCTTTGCTACTCTGTGGTATTTGGAAGATCTTGACTTCTAAGGGTTATTTAACTCGGTAGTGTACTTTACACAGTAGGCGTTGCTAAATGATTAAATAACTTCTGCTAAATTTTAAAGCTAGATTCTATTGGATATTTAAGGGATCTTATACTTCTTTCCTAGTATTATTGTATGTTCCCATTAATCTAACTACTGATTTAATTTTAACAAGTATTTAAACCCCTTAAGGGCTTCTGTGTACTAGTATTGTACCTTCTTCCTAATAAATGATAAGGTAGGTTCTATATTCTCCTTTAATTAAGATAGCCATTCTTTGACGGTTAAGGAAGGGTTAAGCAGTAGCTTCTTTTAAATTAATACTATGGACGTAATCTAGGTGTGGATCTGTTAAAGATAATCTTCCTATCTTAGGAAATACTTTATATCCTAGTTATAGTATTGTCTGCTATTCTTATACGCTTTCTGTTGATTCGTTGAGAGCTATATATATAAGGTTGCATTCTCGTTGAAATCTATAACCTTTAGATAAGGTGGTTTTTTAAATAGACCTTTTTAAGGTGCTTCTGTGGCTAGGTTAATATAGGCCCAAATTTACTAATCTATAAGGGCTTAGAGTTGCTATAGCTATTATTCCCAGTCTTCTAGCTTATTAAGGATGATCGTTGTTAACGAACTTAATATTAGTAGAGTTATTTTAACTAATAGGCAAAGGAGGAATTGAGATGGTATTTTATTGTTAGGATTGTCCTTATTATTAGGATTGTCCTTATTATTAGAATTGTCCTTTTAACAATAAGGTAGAATTTTATAGAAACTTATAGAATCTCATAGAATCTCGTCCTGTGATGATTAAGGTAGGATTTCTGTTAGAGTCTATATTTTGACGATGAGGTGTTAGAGTCTAACAATAAGGTAGAATTTCTTTAAATAATTAAATAATAGCTGAATAGCTTCTTGAGTTGGCGGACTGGGCTTATAACTGTTACGAAGTTCGTGTAGATAAGTTTATTGATGAAATGGGTTGATAGATTGATGATCTGGTATTGTGTCTTTTTGACCTTGATCTGACGTGTCTTTAGTGACGTGTCTTCGTGCACGTGACTCGTGCACGTGACCCACGCCTTTAGAGAATATAGATTATCTGACACTAGTCCGTGCGTGTCCTATTCTTAGGTTTCGCGTTCTATTTATGTTCCTTTAGTCCTATCCTGTCCTTATAGTTCTAGTAATATCCTTAGGGTTCTATTCTGTGTTCCTATCCTATTCTTGGTCTATAAATATATTTAAGTTCCTTCTTAGGAAGAAAGAGTAGACAAGCTTTGGATAATATTAGCAACTTAGTTAAGGGAGCGTTCGGTTGCAATCTGGAGCTTTTTCAATCTGACGTTGATCTGTGCTTTCACCGGCGTCAATTAGTAGATAATTAGTGGCGCTTAATCTGGCAGTCGTACTCAATCTGAAATAAAGCCGACTGTTCGGTTGATCGTCCTAAAAGGCTTTAGATGAGGCTCAAAATTAGCAATGTCTTCTGCGCATATTGATCAATCCTCTGCCAAAACGTACCTCGTTAAATTGTAGAGCCTCTGTGGGCGGCTGTAAAGCAACTGCGTTATCCACAACGTCCATATATTAGTGTGGTCAGATCTGAACGGCAACAGTAAGGATTAAGAAGAAGACGTCGTATAGGGCCTGCAGCTGCAGCAGTAATACTATCGGTAAGGGCGTTGGGGGCGTGGTGGGTAATCGGACGGGCGCACGAGCAGAGCTCCAGATTTGACTTGACGATTGATCTGGAAAAAAAAGCTCCAGATTGATCTGACGCCAAGAGCTTAAGTTCAACTACTGTATACGGTAAAGCGTGCGAATTTAACGCGGTTGCCGATCTGGAGGAGCTCCAGATCAGAAAGTCGCCAGATTGACCGAACAGACACCTCCAGATCAGATTGAGACTCCAGATCAACTCGGTTCTGAAGCCTCCAGATTCAATCTGGAGCTGCAACCGAACGCTCCCTAATTAAGGCACGAGTACGGTAAGAGGGACGCGCAAGCCTATATAATTAGATTGTCTATAAATAAGGATCTAAAGCTAGAGAAAGGAAAGGAGAAGAATAGTAGTCCCGCTTAAGGTTTTATGTAGCCCTGGAGTTATATAACTACAACTATCTAAAACTGTCTACCACAATCTACCGTTTTCCACTAGTGCCGTAACACTACCTAGTTAAGCTACCCTAAAACACACCAAAATCTACCAACTTTAGCCTTTTATAACTCTATCCTTATTAAAACTATTTTAAATAAAATTTTTAATATGGCTGCTTATATATAGAAGTATTATATATTTAAGTTGATAATTACTTAATAAAAGCCTATATAGACCTAAAAGGGATCGAATTAGTATAAGAGGCTAGCATAATTAGAACACATAATTATCTAATTAACGGTATTATATGTAGGTTATAGGTAAGTTAAAGGTAAGTTAAAGGTAGAACGAGCTTTACATATTAAAGGACAAATGCTTTTTAACTTCTTCTATTTAAAGACTAATTACTAGTTCTTCTCTAAAGGAGAACCAGCTCCATTTATAAATCTTCTAAGATACTAGTAAAACCCTTTACCCCTTATCTATCTAACTATATCTTCTCTAGGATATTAGTAAGACATTAGTAAAACCTTTATCTATCTTATCTAATATATATATTTTAGAGGAGCTTATTATAATTAGGCAATAAATAGATTTAATAATATAATACTTTTATATATAAGCAGCTATATTTAAATTTTTATTTAAATATCTTTAATAGAGGTAGAGTTATAAAAGGCCAAAGTTAGTAGATTTTAGTGTGTTTTAGGGTAGCTTGACTAGGTAGCTAGCTTAACTAGGTAGCTAAAACGTTATACCCTATATTGTTATAAGGGGGTTTAACTATATTTTAATTTAGAACCAGCAATATACTATATTAGGAAGGCGGTAGGCCTAATTAGGAAGGCGGTAGTAGCCGACCATTATAACCCTATTACGTACGTTAATCAAGACCAGGGCATCTGTGTTCGAGTGCGGCTATGTGGGTATGCTGTTACCTTAGAAGCTCAGACAAAGAAATCGATTGCGGATATAGAAATATCCGCACCGTCCGCTAAGCTAATTTAGGACGGTAATCGCTTTCTTGGTCTGAGAGACTTTGGCGAGATTTATAGGAAAACCTAAATATAGTTTATATAAAAAGACCTCATTAACTTTAACGAAATTAATCTACCCTCCCATAATACCTATCGACATAAAAATTACACCAAATTATAGAAAAAAGCCTACTTTATAAGTTATAAGATCTTTAATTCCTTATATGCGCGCGACGTTAAGAGGAATTCGTCGCCGTAGAGGCCCCAATTCTACCTCTGCACCGCCAAGCCGCTCAGTAAACACCAACGCTAAACGCTTACGCCCACGCCGCCAGCCCTCTGCGTAGAGCTGTGGAGCTTTGCGAGAGCTCTGCGGAACAAAGCTTAGGGGGAGACCTGCACGGAGCTCTGCACGGAGCTCTACCGAAGCTCTGCAAAAGCTCTGCACGAAGCTCTGCACAAAGCTCTATATAAAGCTCTACTAAGGCTCTGCACGAGGCTCTGCACGAAGCTCTACACGAAGCTCTACTAAGGCTCTGCATAAGGCTCTGCCTAAAGCTTACCCCCTAGTAGTAGCAGAGGCACTCCGGGCTAAAGAAGGATATTTTTAAGGAAGGATCCAACGATAGCACCTACTAGGTGTTGCAATAGCTTTATATAGTAGATATCTATATATCTGTATAGTTTTGTCTATATTAGCAGACTATTTAATAAGATATAATATATGCTTAGGCTTTTAACAACGCGTTTTTTAACTTTAACGAAATTAATATTAGGACTAAGTAATAACCGTATTATAAAATTTATACTATTTAGAAGCCCTAAGTTTTAAAAATATTATATTAACTTTTGGTAATAATAGCGCGTTATATGAATAAATAAATTAGATATCCACAATCTCCATTTCGCGGATTTTGCTTGGGATTTTAACAAAACTCGCTAAACTGCCTCATTGAGCGAGCAGGAGGACGGCCCTGCTTTATTCCAACGCTAATTGATTCTATGGTCTGAGCTTGCTAAGGTAAATCACGTCTAAGGTAAGGTATGCTGTGGGTTCCATTAATTTGTTAATAAGTGCTAAGAAAACTCACCGCTTTCCAATGCAGGAAGCGAGGGGCAAAAGCGCCGGGTCGCAGCTGATCGTGGTCTTGGACACGTTGAACGTGGTCACCAATGGGGGTCGGCGAAAGCTAAGCGTGGTTACCAATAGAGCCCCCGGAAAAAGGTCGGCGGTACTACACTTTTACCTATATAGAACGCGCATCGGTAGCCACATTTGACTTAAGCGAACATATAAACTAAAATGTTGAGAGTATATGCTCCGCATATACCTAGAGATATAGACACAGATATATATATATATCTATACCTACACATATACAACCGCATTTATATATGCCTTACTATACTAATAATAAGTGAAAACTATACTAAAGTGAATAAGAGTATAGTAGGGTGGCTGAACGGTCTATAAGTTAGTATACATAATTATATGCTAGGTATATACTAAGGATACATAGGTATATTAGAGCGTACCTAATATTAAATACGAAGACGATAGTTCTCAAAATAATATAATTAGTAGAGAGAGTATTGAAGATAAGGAGGGTAGGGAGGGCAAAAAGGGTAAAGGTTAAGATAGCATACAACAGCGGTTTCTATTTCATATAGGTCTCTCTAAGGTAAGACTACATATAACACTATATATAGGCTATGTATATGCTAAGAATATCTAGAGCATACTCTAAGACTATAAAGTACTTATTAGCTCTAATAATAAGTACTAAGTTATCGTCTAAGAGGTAATAGACTATATTATAATACCAGAATATCCAGCAACTAGAAAAAAAGGAATTGTATATTTTATCTATAAAGCAACACCTCTGCTATCTATAGATGCAGATAAAGAAATAGTACATAAGGTTATTAAGCAGCATATATTAAAGGTATGCAATATACATGCTAGGTATATGCTATACTTATGCCTCTAGTAGATTTAATTTTTATTTTATAAAACCAGTAACCCTAAAGTTACACAACTACAACTCTTTAGAGAAAATAATAATTGGGAGAGTAGAAAAGCATTTTATTAAGCATTTAAATATAGCGGTATTAAATACTGTGAGCACGCTTATAAGGATATCCTCCGTATATACCCTATATATAATAGGGTTAAGCTTGAATTAATTAATAACCTCTAAAAGCATAGCAGTCGTCCACACCAAGTAGTAGAGGTTAATGAAAAGCTTAAGCAAAGTATAAAGAAGTAAGCATTATCTATATATATTAGGTAAATACTTATAATATACAGCTACTATAACGGTATTCTATAATTATGGCGGTAGTGTACCTATCCTAGTACACAAGAACGTGTATATAGTGAAAGCAGACTAACAATGTTTTCTTAATATGGAGTGCGCATATGGCCAGCGTATGCGTGATATATACTTATTATATATAAATAATGTTTATTGGTTGTTCCAGCAGCAGTAATACTAAACTATAGCATACTGCTTGGCCTTTATTATTAACAACTGCTAGGGTAGATATTTAATACCTATATCTACTTGTTAAATATGGGGTTCAAAAACTTAAAAAAGAATATACCTATATTAGATATTTAACGTCAAAGTAAAAAAATTGTGGTAGGTAATATATATACTGTATATACGCTACGTATATGCTAAGCCTATTAGGGTTTAACCATCCGTAAGGCCAAGGTAGGGTAGTAAGCCAAACATACAGTGCATGGTTAGATTGCTATATTCCTATTAATATAGCACGGTATCCTTACATTTGCCTTATTATATAGAATTCTTATATATATTATCTACTATACCTAATAAAGCTACCAATTGACCTTGCTAATAATATAGTTAAAGTAATAAGGTAGGTAGAAGTCCTAAGCCTTACTATATATATGCCCCATATATACATAGTATATGCGAATAAAACTACTTACTATAGCATAGGTCGATTCATCCTATCTCTATAGTATTATACTTTATATAAGAAGTATAGGGCATAGACACTACGTGCAGTATATAATAGTCTTAATATTAAGAATTAAATTACTGCTCTAATTTAAAAGGAAAGGATGCTATAATTCCCAGAGGGGACGGTATATATAGGTAAGTATAGGTTAGACATATATTAAGTATATATAGAGCCTAAGCGTAGCAGGTATGCTACGCGAGTTCTCTATTAACTAATATAAAGAGAACACAGAGCAATGGATTTAGGTAATTTATAACTTTAATAATAAGCATTTCCTTATTATATGCTGTATATACGTATAAGCTAAGGCATTTTAACACATAATATATATCAAAATGGACCTATTATTTAAAATGGTTTAAGGTAAAATGAATTTATTTTTAATTATAGGATAGGATAAGAATTCCAAACGTATGCATGCCTTATGCTATATATATACTATACACAGGCTAATACCTATAACAGGAATTAAGGTATAGGTATATGTATTTCTAAACTTAGAAACACGTGCTGTATATATAAAGATGTTTTAGCTAGTATTTAAGGTTTTAAATAATACTGCCTAATTATCTATACAATTTGCATATATTTATGGAACCGGACTTCGCACGGCTATAGTTAATATGTGTAAGAAACAAGCTAGTAGTAAGTATACGCTGCGTATATACCTAGCATATGCTGATAATATATAGGCTTTAGGGATTACCTATATATAATTAACCTATCCTGTAAATGGGATAAATACCTTTAGTATATACTTATATTCTGCTAAGTATATATTAAACGAAACTTTATAAAGCGCTTTCCAACCCATAAAGCAAGATATATTATAGAGTAGATATAGGAAGTGGAGATAGAGCAGAAACTAACAGAGCGTATATAAAGTATATGCATACTACATCCGGAGCTTATATCTTGGATAAACAATAAGAAGAAAATATAGATACTAGCCAGGCTTATAAAGAAAAAGTTAAAGGTCCCTTATAAGTGGTGGGCATATATATAAAAGCATACTGGAATTAGTAAAAGTAGTTACTTTTAAGATAATAACTTTACTGGTCAAAACTTATATATGCTTACTACAGTACTACGGTAAATATATACGCTCTATATATGCACCGTATATTCTAATATTTTAGTATAGGCTTAAACTCTATATATAAGAAATATTCGACCTATAAGAGCTATATAAAGAGACAGGAATAGATAATATATAGAGAAATTATAGTAACTTAAAGCGGATAGTAGTACAGCTATAGAAATAAAGTATGTATATACGCTGTAAATGCAAAGTAGATGCTAAGCTTAAGCAGCCTAGAAATAGCGGAAAGCAGCTAAGTAATAAGCTAAAAATTCTAAACTAAATCTTCCTTAAAATTCTTAGAACCTATTTAACACCCCTAAGCCTAATCTATAGTATATACCTAATATAGAATTACCTACTATATTTAGTGGGCAGACTATGTCGTAGATAAGTAGAGCAGATAATAATATTATATTAGTATTAGATA